>Ga0307518_10000229_pt1 | contig 42527 bp, 13 predicted proteins | sample 25_EM_MG_FD_203889 | JGI IMG/M metagenome (GOLD analysis project Ga0307518, IMG submission 203889) | Populus trichocarpa ectomycorrhiza microbial communities from riparian zone in the Pacific Northwest, United States - 25_EM | ecosystem: Host-associated > Plants > Roots > Unclassified | place... | reverse complement strand
AGAAAGATTTTTTTTATATATATATATATATATATATATATATATTTGGATGTGTCCCTTTCATAATTATCTGGAAAAATAAATGACACCTTTCTTTTGTATCTCCACTAATCATCAGTCTAAGCACATACGAAGTCAAGTTGGAACATACACCATTTTCTGATACATTTCGCTTTCTCAAATCTGTTGAAAGATACTGTCACTGTGAAATTGGTACGCTAGGAATAAGGTATTTCATTTCAAGAAAATACCAAATCCATAATGAAAGTTAGTCTTGCCACCTTTATTGCCTAAGCTTTTTTTTGTGGGATATGAATTATCAAACATGGTGGCGTCCTTCTGCAGTTATATCAGCTGTCACTTGGTTCTGATTCTGCCATAAAGATTCTCTTGTTAATCAACTAGGCATTATTTTTTCTTCCGGTTTGCGAGGGGTACGAGATATCCATACTCTTTAAGAATTTCAAGTTACAATATCAATATCTAGATGGGGAGATTAGAAATTGTTGTAGTATGTGGCTTATAGAATGATGCTGGAGTGAAGTGGAGCAGAGCAAGATTGTAAATTATTAATATATCTTGTATGGCTAGGGTTTCCTATAAATACATATTATATGACTCTAATTTGACACATAGTAAAATAAAGCTCTCTGTTCCTGTGGATATAGATATATTGCCGAACCATGTTAAATCTATCTATGTGTTTTTTTGTTTTCTATCTTGTGCAATATTCATCATTATTGCAGCAAGTTTCATAACAGAAATATGATACTTGCAGTGCTTCATAATTGATTGCTGTTCTCCTCTTCTTTTATTTATGCACCTACACAATAGTTTCCACTTGTTTTGCTTTTAAAATGTCAAAGGGTGTTCCCTGTTTAATTCTCTTTGTTCATTTCTTGCAGCCAATGGAGAAAGTGACCGAAGAAGTAAAGCCTGTGGAACCTGAAATTGTTTCTGTAGCCAAGAAAACTGAAGAAGAAGAAGACCTCAAACCTAATGAACTAGCAAGTCAATCAACCCCGTTAGCTAAATCAGAAGGAGAAGCCGAAGATGAGGCAGAGCCTCCAACAGTTGAGGTTAAGATGATTGATGATGCTCCAATTGTTGATGTTCCAGTCGATGATGAAAAAGAGTTGGAAAAAGATTCCATTCCTGGCTCACATACATCCAGTGTTCTAGCTCCGGTGACCAGTGTTGTTGATGGTGAATCAGTTGCTCCAGCTATAGAGTTTGTTCCCAAAGAAGCAGAAGAGCAACCATTATCGTCATCCTTGGAGGAATTGCCACATGAAGAACCCAAGACAGTTGATGTTCCCGTATCATTAGAAGAAGCCATTGAGAAACCACATGAGCCATCAGAAGTTCTTATTATTAAAGAATCTGAACCAATTGTGGCAAAAAACACCGAAGATTCAGGGGTATTAAAAGAAGTCGACAAACAAGAATTAGTAATTCCAGAAGTTGAAGTGAAACTACAGGAGAAATCTGAAGTTGGTAAACAAGTTGAAAAGCCAAAAACAGAAGTGATTGAGAAACCAGAGGAGCCTTTGGAAGTTATTCCTATCAAATCAGAAGCATTACTAGTAAAAGATGCGGAAGATTCAGAACCAGTGTTCAAAGAAGATGATAAACCAGAATCAGAATTAGTAATTCCTGAAATGGAGGTGAAATTGGAGGAACAATCCGAAGTCATTAAAAAAGTTGAACCAGAAGAGAAATCAGTTGAAGTAATCGCCAAAACACAGGAGCTGGAAGTTCTTCCTACCAAAGAATCAGAAGCAGTTCTTGTAAAAGATATTGATGGCTCACAAGAATTGTCTAAAGAAGCTGATAAAGTAGAAGCAGTAGCTCCTGAACCCAGGGAAGTGAAAATGGAGTCTGAAGTCACTGAACAAGTAGAAAAAACAGGGGAGAAATCTGTTGAAGCTATTGAGAAAACACAGGATTCATCGGAAGTTCATCCTATTAAAGAATCAGAAGCAGTTGCAGTAAAAGATATCAATGATTCAGTAGCAGTGCCTGAAGTTGATAAACCAGAATCAGCAGTTCCTGAAGTTGAGGTTAAACAAGAAAAGCAATCTGAAGTAATTGAACAAGTGGAAAAACCAGAATCAGCGGTTCCTCAGGTTGAGGTGAAATTGGTGGAACAACCTGAAGTAACTGAACAAGTTGAAAAACCAGAATCATTGGGTCCTGAGGTTGAGGTGAAACCAGAAGAACAACCTGAAGTCACTACACATACGGAAAAACAAAAGAAACATGAAGTAGAGTTGAAAACTGAGGCACGATCTGAAGTTAGTGAACAGGTTGAGATTAAGCCAACTAATGAAAAGCCAGAGGAAGTAGCTGGAATTACTCAGGAGGCTGAAGTTGATGTCAAAGAGGATATAGGAAAATCTTCTCTTCCTGAAGTTGTAGGAAAGGTTGGTCCAGAAGATGAAAAAAGAGAGGCTGAAGGAACTGATCCGGTTGAAGTGCCAGTAAAAGAGGTTGTGGTAGAAGCGGAAAAGGGTGGAGAAGAGAAAGAAGCTCAGACGACCAAAGATGAGGGCGAGAATATAGCAAGTGAAACACTAAAAGAGGAACTAGCTCATCCCATCAAAGTGGAAGATGTCAGCGATGCGGTTTCAAATGCCGAAGTTACTGAAAAATCATTTGAGGGAGAGAAGACAGTTGAAAATGTTGTGCCTGCTGTAGAAGACAAGAAAGAGGAGATACCAGCAGGAAAGGAAACCGAAAAAGATCAGAAAATAGAGGGAAAGCTGGATGAAGCTACCACAATTGGCAGTGAAACAGTCAAAGAATCCCAAGATTCTGGGTTAGAAGCAAAAGAAGAAGAAAGTGCAAAAAACAACAAAGAAAACTCCGAGCAGGAAAAGGTTGATGAGATAGCGAAATCTGATACACAGAATTTAGAGCCTTCCACCACCAAGGATGCTGACGACATAAAAGTATCACAGGATCTGCCAAGAGAAGTTCCAGCCAAGCCTACTCAAAAGCATTCAAACAACATTTTAACAAAGGTAAAGCAATCACTTGTGAAGGCAAAGAAAGCTATTATCGGGAAATCACCAACTCCAAAAACTGTCTCCTCTGATACCAAGGGGGATGTTAAAGTCAATAATTAAATGCATCAGAATGACAAAGTTTGCATATACTTATAAAGATTTGGATTCTTTCATTGCGAGGTATATAGGTGTGCATAAAGGCGTTTCTTCTTTTCCCCCCCCTCTGATCACCCGGTTGTATGTATTGATAGTGTGATGGTGGTTGGTGTGTTGTTGGGTTTGATTTGATCAGTAGCAGAAAAAATTATGTACTCGTTATTACACATCGATAATGTTGATTTGTGTATGAGATTGGATTCTTTTGTGTTCTTTATATCTGTCAACTAGTTGCACAGTAACATTTTATGAAGGGTGTAGGAACCTCCAGCTAGCTAGGAGAATACCAACGATTGTATGTCTCCATTTATATAGGCTTTTCAGGATTTTGAGTAGAGAAGAACATAGAATTGGTTGAACCTCGCGGAAGAGCTAATGAGACTTCACTCTTTCCATGTATGGTGGCACGTGCCTCACCTGGTACTGAAGCAGACATTGAAACAACAGTCACAACGAATAACAGATATTGAAGTTAGATTTGTAAGAAGCTTCATGAGTCCACTATGATGTAGAGATTCTGGAAATATGGTAGATGGTTAACATGCTTGAGAGGTTGTATAACTACGGTATTGGAAAATAAGTGTTTTTTTCATTAATTCAAAGAACTTGTATTGAGAGACCTACTACAGAAAACACTCATATTTCTGGTTGGTTCACTCCTAGACAGTGCATTGTTTTCTCAGGTTGTGCAAATGAATGTACAGATGCTAGAAAAAACCTTCGAGTCTCCTCAACGTACAAAAAATCTGTGCAATTTGTAATTCTACTTCCCTGAAATTAGGATTCTGACGATTATCGTAAAAACTTGACTTCATTAAACTCTGGAACCTTTCTGCATAGTCATGTACCCAAAATCCCACAGATTTACTGCATACAAGGAAAGTTTAGATGTTGACATGAAGCAAAAGTGGTTCACCTCTCCCATGGCAAAGCATCAGAACTACCAATCAGTCACAACCTGCAGCGCGTTGAAGTAGATAAAAAAAACTTTTACCTCTACAAACCATATCAAGTAGATCTAACATCAACGTTTGGCACAGCCAACAGTTATTGCAAATGCTCACCAGCCTCACTACTTGGTACATTGTCATTTCCACCAACCGACTTCAATGCTCTGTTGTCAGCAACTCCTGAGTCTTGAGCATTATTTTGCACCAAAGCAGGTTGTTCAAAGCATTCATTTGTTGCCTGGCACTGGCATCAGGAACAATGTAGCTAATTTTAGATTTGGGTTCAGTAATGGCACAAGGTAACTCAGTTGAAGTAGAGAACATAGTTTTCTGTGAGGTTACCCCAACTATCAAAGTCAACTTTGTACTTTTTTAAGACTTCTTGGCTGCTAGGAGGTTATGAAAATGACACCCCAAATAACATCTATAATTGGATCTAGATTCTATGCTCCAATCGAAACATGCCCACGATCTTTGAACAGAAATTGGATAACGAACAATACAGTTTGATAAATTATAAAAAAAATGTTCTCCATGAAAATATCCTTCATGAGGAAAACATAAATGACACTGATTTAGTTTTCACTTTTACAGGATGATGGACACGAAGAGTGACAGCTTTAAAGACATAAATAGATAGATCAAAATTTAATAGTCGTGTGCTTATATGAAGGCCATACTTGCAATTTTCCATCATGCAACATTGAGATGGGATTAGAATGCGCCTAAAGCTACTAAATTCCTTCTATTGGGAGTGGAGAGGAGCCGTGAAGATGGTGATTACCAAGAACAACAGACATCAATCATCATCGTGAAATGAAAACCCATTTAGCCACATTCAATTTGAGCTTTTCATTCTCATAGAATATGCCACTTAGTTAAGAATCAACAAACCTGACTAGAGGTCTGATTCATTGAGCTATTGACAACATTATTCTGCATCACTTGCGAGTTGATTTTCTGAATTGCTTCATGTGAACTACAGGCCGTAGCTGAATCCAAATTATCCGTAGCACCTACCACACCACAAGCATTTGGTTCCATGTTTGTTTTCAGAGGAGGCCCTCCAGACATTGGCACTAAGGGTGCACAGGGAAATGACATTGGAAATCCTTGACCTGAAAGGCCAAACATCTGAAGATTCGATCCTCCCATCCTATGCAAAGCACTTAGCCCTGACATTGGCTGGCCAGAGAAATGCGGTCCATGCATAGGAGGCACTTGATACATAGGGCAACCAGAAGATCCACCATTCACGTCTGGCATACTCATCCCAAAACCCATTCCCATTCCCATACGCATTCCCATTCCCACACCCATGGGTAAGAACTGCCCCATATGAGCTGCATGCATGTGAGGCATTCCAGGGGGTAACATCATTGATGGCATATACAATCCAGCTCCCATTGACATGATCTGCATAAAGGTGGTGAATGATCCCAAGCAGCTATTTGATTTTCCAATTCATCAAGTGTCTTGAATGAACTTCGAGAGAAATCAGCAGAATTTACCTGTACTTGAAGCTGAAGCGTCTTTAAATACTCAATGGCCTCATCAAGCATTGAAGCTTTATCCACCTTATAATGCAAAAATGTCAAAGAAAATGGAAGCAAAGATGCATATGAAATCATCTACACTAAAATTACTTGACTTTTCTCAAATTCCTTCAAATTTCCTGGAGATCAGCAATAACTTTAACCTAAGAAAACTGAGGGATGATTCGATTAACATAATGGTCAAGAACTTGGAATAGTTTAAACTTCAATAAACATGAATAAACTCAAATAAGTAATTAAACTTCAATTAGGCCAAGGTTTGGTGCAGGTTTGATACTCCCAAGCCATTGTGATTTTATAGAAAACCTCATTTTCAAAAGATTATGGAGAAATTCACTGAGTAACATAAATACAGATATCCAACCTTGTTACAGTTTGGTATGAGTTCTTGTAGGGCCCGCATCTTTTCGTTGATCCTATCCCTTCGCCTCTGTTTGTTGAAGTCCAGATGAGAACCGATCAATATACTATAATTCATAACTACCAAGGATAACATCAAATGAACAAGCACATCTCTTCAGATGAGATATTGGAATGTTGTTGCTCACCCTTTCAGATAAATTATGAACTTCTGCAGCCCGGTTTCTCTTGGAGCCATTACCTGCTCGAGCAGGAGCTTGTTTTTTTGCACCTACAGATTCTTCTTCTACATCCTGCGCATTGCTTATTTCCTTAGTACATGGAAGAAAGAGAGAGAGTATAGGAACAACAAGAAACATTGTAAAAATGTGAAACCTATGAATGAAACTCACTTCACTAGGACCTTCAGACTCCTCAGTATCTCGATGTTTTCTCTTCAGATTCTCAGTTGGATCATCCGAAGCTCTCTCCACACTGTTGTCCGAGCCAACAGAAGAAGAAGCAACCACGGGCTCTTTAGTCTTCTCAACATCTGCTACTCCTTTAATTGCACTTTCACAAAAGTTTTGACGACAGTTTCTATCACTTTTTGAGTCACCTTCTGGAATTGTAGCCTCAGGTAGCTCAGCAGGAACAAATCCTTCTGCAGGCTTAGCCTCTGATGGTTTAGCGTCAACCTTGGGTGGCATCAGAACAGGAAGACAATGGGAGCTCGTTTCCTTTAGCAAACCACTACATGAATTAATGGGAGTGCATTCAGCCGGATTGCTACTACTTGCAATTGAGCCCTTATCTTTATTTTGCGTTCTTTCGATGTTTGAAATCCCTGTACCAGCTCTCATGCCAAAGTTCTGAAGATTAGCTTTCGCAAGAGCAGCAGGTCTTGCAAAATGAGAGAAATTCATCAAACTGGAGTTGGTTGTGGATTGTGCTGGAACTTGCTTCTGCATCTTTATGCTGGGAAAACCACCTCCTGATGTTGGAGCTCGAATAGAATCCACTGAAACGACATGGTGGGCAGCATTGCTTGTACTATCACCATTTTTAGCTGAAACTCTGGATCTAAAATATGGAAATGATGTTTGGCAATGCTCAGAAGATGATAGATATAACTGGCTAGCACTAGTTCTAGGCCTATTAGCTTCAGTATCCCCTGCTGAAGAATTCTTCGCCACATCTCCTTGCTCTAAACTCAAACCATTATGTACAGAAACAGTACGGGAGTCCCTAACTGACTGGCTAAAACTTTTTTTACCAAACGACGGAAAATTACTCTGGGAGGAGTGTCCATTTACAGTAACACCAGATAACTCGGGCAAAAATTCAGAACAATAATCATGTTGAGGAGATTCATCCAATGGATAATTCAACCAAGGCACCATGTCATCATCTTGATTCACCCCCATTTCAACAGCGGGAACTGACATCGGGAGTTCATTCAGTGTAGACTCCATCATCCCAAACTTTCCTGTTCTAATATTGGTGCCATTTCCTATGTCTTTATATCGAATCTTGGGGTTTTGACATGGTAAGGTGCTACAAGGTTGTATCTTTCTAGCTCTACTGGATTGAATCTGACCATTTTCCCATATTAGCTCACCAAAGTCATTCTCAGGTCTGCTTTGTAGGACACCAACAGACACAATAGAAGAAATGAAACCAGAAAGAAACAAATCAATATGGAGAAATGATTCACTAATCCAAGATAAAAGGAAGCTCAATAAAAAAAAAAGGGAAATTAAATTGAAACTTACACAAAAGACAGATCAGTTGAACAACTAGGATCCTTCTCTTGAGAAAAATCAATCTTTCCTTTAGCCATTCGATATAATAGCTCAGACAAAGGCATGGTGAAGGTGTTGGTTAGCAACACTTCCTCCTAGTAAGAAATCCTCTCTAGTTCAATTGCTTAGCCATTACTGGCACCTTTTGTAAACCACTCTTGAACTCTAGCACAAGTTCAAAGAACCCAAAAACATATGTATATGGAGCCAACAAAGTTTCAAGACATGAAAAGCTTGACAATAACCCCACAAGTACAATACAATCCCAGTTTGTATCTAACTCGCAAAAGAAATAAAAGAGAAGAGTGCTTCTTCTTTTACAGGACAGAATATTATCTTTCTTTCATTTATACTGATGTCCTTATCACCTGGAAGTGAGATATATAAATAAACTATAAATCAACACATAGTTTTACTTAAAGTAGCAGTCAAAAAACATATTCTTTAATGGCTCTCTCAAAGATTCAAAAACCCTCCAAATCAAGCTACTTTAAGCATTTTTTTTAAATTAAAGAAATGATCTTTTCCACTTCTTTAATCATTAAACTTGAAACCAACAAAAACCCAGATCAGATTTTGGAAACTAATTAACTTTATCAGTACAAATCAAAACTAAAAACCCCAAAAGGGAGTGATATGCTAGAAACTTGAAGAAGAACTCGAAACACTTCTTGCCTGGCAATCAACCAATAAACTGATAAAAAGGAAGAGAATTTTGAGAAAATCTGAGCTCCTCGAAGTAGTCAAAAGTTACACTAATCCAAATGCATTAAAAATGAGAGAACTTAGCTGAGCAATTCATACTCTTAAGCTTAATAGAAGCTACCAAAAGTTTGTATCTTTAAAAGTTTGAGCTCCAAGAAAGAGAACTCAAAATCTCAAGAGACAGAGAGGCCAAGTGGACGTAGAAGACGGCGAAAGGCTTGCAGAGATTGCAGGGGACCAAGACACAGATAAAAAACAACCAACTTTACGTTTCTTTTAACTTTAACCCCTCCATTTTTTGGATCTTCTTTTCCTTTTAGCTAGTGTTAGAATTCAATACGGTCTTTTCCGTGTTATCTTCTTCTTTTTTCCTTGTTCTTTGTTTGGTGATGTGGGGCCATTTATTCAGTGAGTGCTGTAGGGTCCCACAGAGGCAATTTAACTCTGCTATAACACTCCCACCACTCTCATTTCTTCAAACATGAATCTTGAATCCATCATAAAATGAAGGTTTGTTCGCATAATATGGAAAATATAGAGAACGGTATGCTCCAGGTTTTCAAGTTTAGAGTGTGTACATAAAAAATGATTGAGAATTCCATTAGTTCCTCGTTGGAAGAAGAAGAAGCAACCATCGGTTTATTTGTTTTTGCATGCCAATCTATTTCAAAACTAATTTTTATTTAAAAGAGTATTAGATTAAAATATTTTTTTATAATTTTAATATATTACTATTAAAATTTTTAAAGAATACTATTTTAATAAATTTTTAATTCAAAAAATATTATGCATCACAGTACAAAAATACAAAAACTTTTATATTTTCTTCAAGGGGGTGCTTCCCCTTTTGAAGCTTGAATATTTTCATAAATCTGTTAGATTGGGAGTGAGTGATTCATTATAAACTGATGAATAATAGGAAAGGTAAAATCAGTCACATCACACAAAAAAGGAAGGAAGGAAGAAAAGGTTATGAGTTTATGAGGGCAAGGTTCATCTTGCTAGAATTTGAGGGACAATGTCCCTATTCCATGAATTTGAATACCAGCATTTATGTTGTTTAGATTATATATACACACACAATATTTACTGCAGGATAATATATATATATATATAAGAAATAATGGCATTTGGTTTTACTTGAAAGACTGTGATAGCAAGCCACTGACATGAAATCTAATCATGAGAAAATTGGCCTAAGGGGGAAAAAAAAGAGAGTCTAAAGGTGAACATCTCAATTGTGATCTCTAGTGATTTCATGATTAGTTCTCAGTGAACAAAATCTATGCATTTTTTTATATCATTTTTGCCCTTAATTTCCACTAGGTCATAACATGAATATCTCTCACGCATGAGGTCAAGACTGGGATTTGACTAGAGTAAGTTAATTTACATCTTACTGTATAACAAGCAAGCTTAGAGCCAGGGGACATCAAGATCTCTAGTTTAATATATTAAATTGGATTTAGATAAACATGTTGGACCCACTAAACTAAAATATATATAAAATGCTGTAGGGTTGAAGTGGGATAACTTATCAAGCAAAGAATATTAATTTAATACATTGATTATATATTTGTTTAATAATACCAAGTCTTGTATCTAAATGATTTTAAGCTTGCACTTTTCACATCGATCTTATTCGTTAAATAATAATTCCTTTTATTTAAATTGTTAATGATAAATAAATTCAGAAAGTCTTGGATAAACAAATTGTTTTAGAACAGCACTAACTTTTAGATTTAAATTCTGAAAGTCAAGGAAAAAAAACAAACCTCCTAATTCGTCATCAAGGATTTGTTTATTTATATGATACATGCAGCACAATATAGTTTTCCAAGGATTCAATTAAAAACTCTCTTGAAAAGAAATCATAGTTAATTCTTAAATCTTTTTTTTTAAATCAATAAAAACTACTACAAAGTTAAATACACACTAAGTGTTTTTCTTAAAATTACTACATCAATGTGGCATTTATGAATACGGTCGAAATCATGTTTTCTATAAATTTGAATTTTTTTACTTAATTAAAATTAATTTTATTTTATATTATTTTATCATTTTGATGTGTCGGTATCAAAAATAATTTTTAATAAAAAAATATATTATTTTAATGTATTTACAATAAAAAAAATCATTTAAAAAAAACACATATATCTCTCACACGCAACAGTCTCTCTCTAATTAGAGTAGTTGGTAGGGGAAGCTCTAATGAAAGTAGATTTGCTTGAGCAGGGATCATTAGCAAGGGGATGCTTACGTGTCTTTAACGGTGAGGAAAGAAAGATTTGGTTCCATCCATCGTATTCCATGAACAAAAGTTAAAGGGTTTGGATAGATACAGATAAAGATACATGAAGATGGAAAGAACCTAGCTGTTCATCTCATGTGCTATATGTTCCCAAGAAGTGAAATGATATTTGTCCACTTGGACCCTTGTAGAGCCGAGCCAGTAGGGGACTCGGCAGTGTTTCAGTGGACCCCCGGGTTGCGGCTAGCTGCCAGGGCATCTTTCTCTATATATCCCCTGTTTTGGTGCACTGCACCGGGTAACATGATGATGGATGGAGAAATTACGAGGTGGATGCGACTTGATTTTACACACCTTTGGATTTTGTTCACTGGAATTGACCCTTCTGAAGAAGAATTCAACAGGGTGATGGTGTGAATTTCACGTGTTTGCATTAATTTCACGTGACTCACTCGTTGGTTCATGTGTGTCGTCCGTCCATTGCCATTGGCACGTTGCTTTCCTGGAACCATCACCCACCATGCACCTGCTCTCTTCTCCGATGAATGATTCCATCCACTGAGTTGTGGGTTCTATGGGCTCTAGTCAGGTATCCCAATCAGCAATGTTTTGTACCCCCCGGATTTGCTAGCATTAATGTGGTAATTGACAGCCAGTACACCTGAATAATCTTTTATGCCTGGTCTAGGTAGGCAGAATAAAGAGGCCATGTCCTTCGAAATGCTATTTTCTAGGTCCTGCTGCTGCTGCTGCAATCCCAGTAATGGAAAAAACTACGCAGCCGTCACTGCACATTTCTCCCCTGCGCCCTGCATCCGCATTCTGAATCATACATAGCTCAGCTGTGATGACTCCCATTCCATGTATACTTTATTAATATTCCAAATTCTCATGTCATGGTATGTGATGAAACCTAAGCAAGTGACATACAGTGGAAGCATTTTCTCAAGGAAAAGCAATAAACAAAACAACTTAAACAAATATCAGTGTAAAGGACATCCCCAAGATAATGGGCACTCAAGAATTATATAATAGAGGGAATGCTGTACCTATTACTGTTGCAGGAATGTGAGGACAGTAAACGATAATGTAAAAAAAAATACGAGTGACCCTTTGTAGAATGCTGACGCTAAGAGGGGTCCAAGACAAATTTAATAGTTTTCTTGGCTTTGGAGCCCTATTTAATAAATTGGACCTTAATTTAGACGAATCATGCTCTCTCAGTGCCCTAATAGCTCCTCCTGGCAGGACCACTCTCCTCCCATATCTAACATGCACATTGCACATGTATTTTTATAACTATAAACTATTATTTTCTTAATTACTTTTACCGTGTGATAACATAAAAAAATCCAGCTGTTTGGGTTAATTTACAGATATTTGGAAATCGCTCAAATAGCTGGAATCCTAACCCAAATGGTTGGAATTTTCAGCACGACATCCAAACCACCTAGGTTTATCTAATCTTATCCCGGCACACTCTTCAATGTATTTTTTCAGGTTTCTAATAGCCACGTGCACACATTTCATGCGCATAATTTTTTCTACACGTACAATAATTTATCTTATTATTTTTTATATCAATGACACTGTACATCACTAACATTCCATCAATAACATACATGACACATCAACTATAGCATAACACAACAACTAACCATGACTAGCTAACACATCAATTTCTTCATCATTTTCTGTGAAATAATTCCAAGTTCTAGCTAGGTGTATAAACACTCTCAATCACAGTGCAAAATCTATATCGATAGTTTATCATGCAAAGCTCCTTCTAGCCATTGAAAGCTACACTTGAGAATATACTTTCACATTCTAGTTATAAAAGTCAAAGCTATCCATGTCATTTTAAGCCTAGTCTATAGATTCTTTTTCTCTATACATTTCTTTTCACACGTTATATTTCTTTTACACTTGCTGACTAAACAAGAAACTTATTTTGGAGGAAAGTTTGTGTACTCGTGATATCAAGTTCAGTCACACTAACAGGCACAGCCATGGAAAATCAAAAGTTTTTGAGAGACTTCATCTCTATATATATATGTATGTGGAGCTACTAGCAGAAGAAGCAGAGTTCCGGGTGCTATAAACAAAAACAACCAGCTACTTGTTACTACATCATATTCTCTCTTTTCTAGTCACGTAGTACCGCTGGTCGAAGCAAATTCCCAAATGCTACATATATATACATATACATATTTAGTCTTAGATTGATAAAACTAGCAATCATCCTGCTATTCTTTGAATAAATCATATATAATATTAAGCTCCTATGTTTCACTGTGCTTAAGCGTGTGTGTCCATCATTTATATATACATATACAAAACTGTATATGCAGACACACATCCACGGTAATTATACACTATGATTAACACCTAGCAAGCATATATTTGTACTTGTTCAAGCATGTTGGGGGAGAGGGCCCATGTTATTGCTGAATTAAAATAGCCATGCCCATAGTGTTTAATTCTGAAGCTAAGAATAATTAGGCAATGCACTGATGGACTCAAATATTAACAGATCAGATACTGTTGAGTGCTTAGCTAGCACAAGTTCATAAACAGCTAGAAGCATGCGGAACTTAATACGTCATAAGGAATTTTATTTGATCAGCAACGAAAAGGATAAAGAGATTTACAAGCCTATTGGACTTGAAAAGAGTTGTCAAAAAACGATGGCTCTCGGCAGGTTTGCCCCTACAAATGCTCTTTCTTCAATTTCCATGTGGCGAATCATGGACGTCACAGATTAAGTTAGAGGATGACACCTGCCTAGCTAATCTAATCAATTGTCCAAGTCCTAGCTAAGAGATGCATGCACACAACTGTACGAGATTATAAAGGAAAAGCTGAACGGATGAGACAAGTTTGATGATGTAGATGATGATGAGATATGATTAAGGATCTGTTCGTGCAAGTTGATCACATGATGCCGTTGCATGAAGGTCAGAAACAAGTCAAAACAGCACCAAATCAATCACAAACTTATTCTATTCTATACAAAATACAATTAGCTCTCTCTCTCTCTCTCTCTCTCTCTCTCTCTCTGCTCCACACGCGTTCTTGAATCCTTACATGTCTCAGTCCACCCATGATTTACAACGATACATGGTCCTCAAACAACATGGTCCTGTATGGACAGCTAATTTATTTGTCAATGATTTACCTTTCATGTTGTCACCTTAAATGTGTTCTTCCAGATTCATCACATTCAGACCCAGTTGTTATCTTTGAATTATGTGAAATTATATCTATATATATTTCTTTGAGGAAACTAAAGGATTGCACAAGGAACTTAATTTCTCCTGAAAGAGATTCATGATGATGGAACTCATTCATACATGAAATATATATATCTATACATATTTCTTTCAATTTGGCTAGCTATCAATTTTTTACTCGGTCAACCAAGATACGAACTCATTCATACATGAAGCCTTGTTGAACATATAAAGCCATCGACCTGATCAGAAGTTTATTCAACATTTTTTCATAATACCAATATTTTTTAGTGTAAGATCAAGCATACAAATGCATAGTACCACAACATGATTTTCCGTCTATATATATAGGTAGGAGTGGGAATCAGTCAATAATTTCCATCTTGGATCTTGCTTTCCTGTGTTTTCTGAACATCTTATCATGATCTACAACATTAATCACTATATGTCATCAAGCTTAACGTCATCCTCAATTATATCTAGCATGTCATTTTTGAGGAGAACATACTTATTAGGATAATTTTTTTTAGTAACTAAATGTTGTTAACACAGCATGATATTGCTTGCAAAAGCTTGCCAAAAATGCAATTCCTTCCTCCTGAGGTACATCTATTTGCTTAGATAGTGCACTGACCTTATGATGAAAATTCAAGAAGAGAAAGATAGGTTAGAAAAATTCCTAAAAGGTGTTTGATATTTTTCTTATTGTTTATTCTTGTTGAAACTTCAATATATCTGGGCTATTTATAGCCCTCTAGTATAGCTTAACCAGAGCTATGATCGCTGAAGAATATATAATGAAGAAAATCTTAATCTATATTAAAAAACAATCAGAACTCATATCCTCATCATCTTCAGTTCCTAATCCTGTCAGCTTCTGTCTCTACCGTAACTTTGAAAATCATTGGTTGTCATCACCTTGCTACGACATTTTGCCAAAAGAAAAAATGTTTACTGGTTAATAGTCACTGGACTCAAAACTATCCCTGATGGGGAAGACTCTGTGAATCCGGATTTTGAGGCCATGCTCTAATTTGTAAGATAATGGGCCTTGCCACTGCCAGAATCCTCAATCAACATACATGAAATATGAATAAGCCCAAACATGTCACAAAAATAAGCCCATAGAGGGAAAAACCCTAAGGGGCTTTCACTAAAGCGACCGACAGTATCCATGTGGGAAAGGTGAAAAGGAACTGCCAAAGCATTCCATGTTCATTGACTAAAAGGTTGAAATGAACGGCCAAGATCATTGTTTCCCCAAAGAGATGCCCTTGATCTGGCGGTGAACAACTAAAGTAGCTAGGGTTGGAAATTGGCAACACAATATAAAGGGATGGAAGGCCAGGATAAGCGTTCATAGCTGCTTCGGTAGCCGCTTGTAAGTCAGCATATTTGGGAGGAAATGGAGAGGGAGTAGGATTTTCGGAAGGTTATCGGGTGGGTGAGCGGGGAAGATAACTTTGGTTTTTGAGATATTACTTGTTATTTTCCCTACTCCACCCATCCCATAGGTTTCCGATCATTCCTCCCTCTCCTCATCACTCTGCTTCTCAAGGGCCTGTTTATCTGGTTTGTATACTTTTCCTGCATGTATACACGCGCACGCGGATCTATCTCTCTATTGTGTTTGTGAATATATAGATGGATCTTGTGTGCAGGATTCTCATTTGCTAGTGAATAGTTCTAAGTTTTCTTGAAGCCCTCATCTACTATCTGAATGGTACTCTTTATGTAGTTTCTTTGCAAGTGTAAATAATAGAAGCAAGTATAGTAAACTAAGCTATAAATAAGAACAAATACCTTCAAAGTGATTCCTGTTCATACGATAATCCCAGTGAGTACTGCAAAACTAATCTTGATTCTTGAGTTCCCAGTTGAGCAGACCCCGGGCATGGAAGGTCCTCACTGACAAGCTGTGACTCGAATATAAGCATTCGTTGACGGACACTGCACCCTGAACGCCGTCCTTTATTACAGCATCAAAATAAAGGCAGCCATAGTTTTAAATTTTCGAACTTAAATCAGAACAACCCAGTCAAGGGAAATCAAAGCAAATGAGCATATGCTGGGGGGATGATTTCAGCTACTCGGATGATGTTTTAAGAGAGGCCTGCAAACAGAGGTTTGCTTGACATGTTTTAACTCGGATTAAACTTCTCCATGTGAAGATAAGTGTTGAGCAGCTGTATTATTGGTATTTTTCCAGAGCTAGATTAATATTCCTTATGAGACTGAATTTCCAAGATATTGTAAAACAATCGGTCACCAATAATCTATGCAGGAACACAAACCATTGGTGAACTGGTGAAACCGGTTGAAATCTTCCACAATAACCTGTCATGAATCTCTGGAGCAAACTTCATAACTCTGTGGCCATCTCCACAAGTTCTCAGATTCTTCTTTATACGAATTGGTGCCCCAGCAGGAGGTGTGCTAGAAGCTAAAATGCAAGGGCGAGTTTCTCAGTGATCCCACATGCTCTGCTCCTAGTTTCAGGCTTTCAGCTGCATACCGGTTTTTCTTCGCCAAGTCCTCCAACTTTCTCAGCGTATCATAAATCTCATCTGCCCTTAAACATTTATTTTATTTCACTAATTCTTTTTAATGGTCTCCAGATAATGTTGACATCTTCTTATTAAAATTGTTCAAAAAACAATAGCTCGATTTGATTTTTGTTTTTTTCAACTAAAACCCATTTAAAAAAAATTGAACATATTAGGAAACGGAAGAGTCGTAGAGCAGCACAGAGCACATGCCGAAAATGCTGCCTGCTTTGATAAAAGAAATGGGCCCGCAGAGCTGTTGCTGCAGTGTCGGTGGGTGCTGGTGCTGGGAAAATGCTCGATGTGGTCCTTTGGATTTGAAAATCTTATCGGTAATATCGCAGAGCACATCCTAACGGATCTTTATGTTCATTCAAGTCTGACTTTAATTATCTGCTTAAAACATGGACCCTCAAAAATGGTTCCATCTCATGCACCAAGACAGAAGAATAAAGTGAGATGATTTACCCATTGTTGTGGGCAGGAGGGGGTGTTAGACCACGACATCTGTAATATTTGAATTATTTAATCCATCTTAGCCGGTTAAAATTAGATCTTATTATAAATATTATGAATGATAACGGGTAAAAAAATTAATAAATAAATATTATAGATTAGGTATAGATCGAGATTTTTAAAACCTGTTTAACTTTACCGAATTTATATAACTCAATATAAATAATTCAAGTTTTTAATATAAATAATATTTTTTTTCTTTTACTTTCACACTTAAAGTTATTTATTATTATTCTTTCTCTTTTTTTTATTCTTCACTTTTATAGCTATTTGTTTTAAAGTTTGATTTGTTAAAAGTGACAATGCATTTTTTAATTTCAATATTTTTTTATCAACAACCAAGATATCATGAGAAAAAAAATGGAAATTTTAAGAATTTAAATTAAATTTTTATTTTCTTAATCAAATTATAAAACTAAAACCATTTTATAGATATTATTTTTCTATTTCATCTTTGTATGATATTGCACCCAAACTGATTGATTAAATATTTGACTTTTTTTTATGAAAATAATAATATTTTTTATATTATCCCTAATATATGTATTTTAAGTGTATTATCTAATTCCAATAGTTGGAACTTGGTATTTTTTTTAGTTAAAAAATAAAAAAATTAATATATAAAAATTAATTGAATTTTAAGATATTTTAAGTTGGAACTGTGTAAATCGCATATATAAGATAGCCCGATTCGTTTAAATATAATACTTTCCATGATTCTTTCTAATTGAATTTTAAGCAGAATTGTTCGCTTTCAAAAATAACAAATGATATGATATTATATCTTAATATAAGTAGTACAGTTAACGCAAAACAGCAAGATCACTATAAATAAATAAATAAATAAAACAATAAAAGGAAAAAGAAGTGGATTTAATCGGGATTGTTGAAATGAAATAAAAACAGTTAAATAGATTTTTTTCATGAATCATTTAATCCTGATGTTAATGATTTGTTTTTTATCAAGTAAAAAATTAATCTAATTTGAACATGTAAAAAAAAAAAAACTAGTAGAGAATATTATCAGCCATGAAAAAATAAAAATAAGAAAAACATGTCCGAGAAGGACGGTCGCTTCGCATCGATGATGAAAATATTTATATCGATGCCTGTGGCCATGCACTTTTTCAGCCTCCGTTGCCGCCGTTGTTCCTCCTCTCCGCGGCAACCTAGCAACCCTCTGATATTATTTCATTATTAGCTGTCAATAAGATGGTGAGGGTGGAGGAAATTATCACCAAAAGTCAATGGTTTTCGATGGCATGTGTCTTGTCAAACCACGCTTGGGTATGTTTGATAGTGTGGTTACTGTTGTGGTTATAATTTTAAAAAAATTATTTTATAAAAAATATTTTTAGTTGAGGTTGGTTTGGAAAAATATATGTTTGGTTAAAATTGAGATTGAACAAAAAGTAGTTTAATGTGTTTGGTTAAAAAAATGTTTTTCAAATTGAGGTTATAAAATAATTAAAAATAATTTTTAATTTAAATATTGTAGATTTAACTACTATTATTACATCATGAAATAAATAATATTGATATCAAATATTTTTTATTATTCTATTAAATTATATGCAATGTCATCACATACGAAATCTATTATTACAATGACTATATTTTTCATGATTTCTTAAGCACGCAACAACAAAAACTGAATTTTTTGTTACGTCATCAAGCGATCTCCTTCTAATTTTTTAAATAAATCACAATCAAAATAAAAATAAAAACTGAATTTTTTAACTTAGTCGAACCCGACAAGAACATAACTTGAGATCAAATTCTACAAATGTTACGTCATCATGCGATATCCTTCTAATTTATGTAGTGTTATTAAATAATATTAAATACTATTTTTTCGAGTAAAACTCAATTTTTTAAAAAAAAAATTTACATTTTCATTACGTACAAAATTCATTCGACAAGAACTACAGTTTTCATAATTTTTTTAGCGTACGATAAAATTAGGTAAAATATTATCAGGAATAAAATTAAGATTACAATACGAGTAAATTTAATTCACCTTAAACTAATTTTTAAAAAAACAGAAAAAAATATTGTTCACGTTCACGTGAATAGTGTGAGTGAAATCACTTTAACTGCACTGGTTTTTTTAAAAACAAAAAAAAAAACGCTAAACTTTTCATGGGAACAGTGCGAATGAATTAATTCACTCGCACTGGTTTTTCAAAATATATATAAAAAAAAAAAAATTATTCACTTTAGTGAACAGTGCTACAGTGGAGCCATGCTCCACTGTTGAGGTTTCTCCCAGACGGGAAGCAGCAAAATGGTGCTTCTCCGAAACTTGTGGTGCCATATGGGTCCTACATGCTGAAAGCATTTTTATTTTCTTAACCAAACGTTTATTAGTGTGGCTGCGGGTGAACCTCACCAGCAACCACATTACAAAACAAGCACTTCATTTCAATCCAACTCCTTTTTTTCTTTGTCGTCTTCTTCTTCTTCTATCAAGTGATTGATTTGATCATTTTATTGATAAGTTAAAATCAAATTAAAACTAAGGTTTCCTTGCTCAATTATTTTGAAAACATATCTATTACGCAAAGATTGCTATTGATGTTACTATAATTAGTTTTAACATTTTTCACTTTGAACTGTTTGTACCATTAATTGTATCGGTGCAATTTTGATTTTTCCTCTCCGCTTGAAAAGATTAATACAAATTTTTAATGGTATTAAAGTTTTTTTACATAGCTCATTAATTATTATTAAATTAATTAAAAATAAATAATTTTTTTCTCATTTTGTACAGTAAAATAACTAAAATAAAATATTTAAAAATCATTTTGTATTTTACATAGAATGAGAAGAGAGGAGAAGTTTAAAGAGAAAAGGTAAACAAAATAATTCTTCTATTTTATGGCTTTTAAAATAAATATTAAGAAATGACTTTTCATGTAAAGAACATCTCATGTAAATAGAATAATATAAATCATATCCTGAAATCTCATCTAAAAGCTTAAGCTATTAGGTTGAGATGGTTCTTTGACATGGTATCAGAGCCTTGATGACCAAACGATCACGAGTTCGAATCTCATCATCCCTATTTATTTGATAAAAATTAAGTATAAGGTAATGTGGGTCTGTGCAAGTTTCAAGTTCAAATGGCTTTTACTTGAGGGATGTGTTAGAAAATAATATAAATTATATCATGTGACCTCATCTAAAAATTTAAGTTGTTGGGTTGAGATGATTTTTTGATACCATCCTTTTTAAAACTTAAAATCAACTAATAAAAAATATTTTTGATATATATATATATATATATATATATTTTTTGTACTTTCCATATAGTTATTCCATTGAAGAAGCTTCTAATATCGACGCGGGGATGCTCTTTAGTCTTTACCAAGAAAAAAACAAAACAAAAAAAAACTACCGACATGCAGTGGAGGAGTTGAGTGCTAGTGGCCCGATCCAGCCAGCCAGCTGGTGGCAGAAGAAGGCAAAAATAGCATGGCAAAGCAACATGGATGTGCCACGTTAGAGTATCATGAGACAAGCTATCTAGCTGTCCATAAATATCAAATATGAATATGATTCTTGCAATCCAAAACCGTCGCATCTACCCCTTCCTTCTTCTTCTTTTTTTTTTGTCGTTTATTACAGTGGTGTGTGGGGTGTTTTAACTAATATTTTTTGAAATATTTTTTATTTTAAAATATAAAAAAATATGAATTTAAAACAAAGAAAAAATTAAAAAATATATATTTTTTTAAATATTTTTAAAACACAAAAATTCTCATACGAAAACACATTAGTATTGATTTATCAACTTTCACAACGTGTAGACAATAATACTCTTAAAATTATTAACAAAATTTTTAAGATAAAATATATTATTGGTAAATTAGTTGGAAAATGATGATATGTAATTATATAAATGATGGAATTATATAAAAAAGATATTTTAATTATTTTATTATGACGATGATTTCATCAATAATTCTAATAAGATATTTTCTATCAGTACGTAATTATGTTGAAAATAAACGACAAGAATATATCATCACTATATATTATAATCAGGCATTACCGGTGGAATAAGCTATTCCGTGGATAATTCCATTGCTATTTTACAAATTTCTGTGACGTTTAACAATCATGTTAGTTAATTAAAAAAGTGCACCGATCTTTATTTTTATATTAAGTGACCAATATTTAGCTTAGCTTCTCATCCTAATAGTTTTGGGATAAAAAAACAAGTCGAAAGCCAAGACAAACCGAACCTAGAACATACGTGTGGGACACGTGTACACGTTGGTGGCGGCAGGCAGTGGGGTGGCTCTGGGGCTATATATAACTAACCAGCCTCAATCTTCGGCTTAATTTATCTCACAGGGAAGAAAAGCAATACATTATTTTTCAGGAGAGTACTTTAGTAGAGAATTAATAAGAAGATCATGGCAGGGGCAGTTAAATGCATAGACATCTTGATAGCCATCATCTTGCCTCCTCTTGGTGTCTTCCTCAGGTTTGGCTGCGGGGTACGTCCGTCCATTTTCATGCATTCATTCATTAATTTAGACACCCACAGTTAATTAATTTCACTTGTAATTAATTAAACAGTACTGATGATCATGTGATTATTATGTATGCATGGTTCGATCGTTCAGGTGGAGTTTTGGATCTGCTTGCTCCTCACCATCTTAGGCTACATCCCTGGAATTATTTATGCTGTCTACGCCATCACCAAGTGAAGATCCTTGATCTCGCCATCTTAATATCTCTGTTGCGAGCACCTGCACCGCACCCCCAAAAGCTGTTTCTTTCTCTCTGTTCCTGTAAAGGATTGTAAAGTATTTGCGAAAATAAAGAATATATATTATATATTATGACGGTTAATTTTTTTAAAATAAATTTAATTTGTTGAAAAAAATGATGTGTTGATAAAGATATATATCTAGGTGTTGATAATTGGAGTACACTACAAGATATGATCTATTCATGTGATGGCTACATGTGCATGATGTATACACATGGAAGCATGCATCAGAAATTGTGGTAGCTAGCCACCGTTCTTGCTTAATTAATTTGTTCCACTACTTTTATATATGATGTTAAAAGCATGCATGATGAAAGTTTAATGCATGGGGTCTCCGGTGATATGAGTACCTGCCTTGCCTTTAAACATGTATTACTTAATTTAATATATATACATGGGTCCCTATTTCAAGCCCTTAACTAGATTTAAAGTTAATCTTAACTCATTATTACTTAATTTAAAATATACATGGGTCCCTAATTCAGCTCCTTAATTAGATTTAAAGTTCATTTTAACTCATTTGATTAGCATTATTTTGGGTGTTTTTCCAAAATAACATTTGTTAGAAAGTTTCAAGTATGTAGCATCAATAAGAAAATATTTTTAAAAATATCACAGCTAGCCGGAAAAAAAAAACCATAAACGTAGTTGTCACCTGCGGTATTTAAATAAACAACAAATAGAAATTACTAGCATATTTGGCTGTGGATAATTATATTGTTTTAATTTTTTTTTAATTTTAAAAAATATTAAGAATATGCAGTTTTTATTATTATTATAGTATCGACCTTAAACTTGCCAATTCAGTTTTTTATTCAGCTCGAGTTGTGCAGCTTGAAGTGAATTTTGAAATAAAATAAATTATTTAATTTAATTGGTTCAAAAATTATTTAGATGACTGATAAAAATATAATAATAATTTTGTTAATATTGAAATAATGTAAGATTGGATTGATTACCTTTCTAACCAGAGCTACTAAGAACTTTAATAGATTTATATTTTTGATGTTTCTATAAATTATTTTTGTTTAATTTTACGATATTAACCTTAAAAAAATATTTATTAAAATATTTATTTGAAATCGTGATAATATGTAAAATTAAAAAAATAATTAGAAAAATTAAAGGAAAAACTAGAAAAAAAATATCAGGAATTGAATAATCTAGATCACGGGTGTTTTTTTTTTAAAAAAAAAAAAACTCAATATTTAGATTTAATTAAAAAAAAATACCGATTTGAAAAAACCAAAGGGCCTGTTATAGAACAGCTCACGCCTAGGCCGAAGTCAGGCCATGTGCCTAAGCATTTATTTCTTTTTAAAAGTTCTTGACAAACATGATGTTTATCACATAACATAAAATATTAGTCTCCTTACACTCGAGCTCGCGACCTTTACAAGCCAGCGACATGCTTTAGCTAATTGAGCCACAAAACAAGGTTGATAACAAAAGATTAAAATAATATATGAAGTTAATTCATCCCATGTTTTTAGTTTTATTTATAATATAATATGCTTTTCATATCTGTTTTTAAAGAACAAAAACTCATTTTAAAATGTTTTAAGAATTTATTTTATATTTTTAATCTGGAACCTCCCATTAAAAAGGGTTTTTTTAATAAGTACAAGTAAATGTTTTCCTTGACCCATCACCATGTAATAGTATTTAAATAAGGTGCCGAAAATGCTGCCTTGACGAGACTGTTTGGTAGTGCGTTTCAATTTGTGTTTTGTTAAATTTTGATTTTTTTTTTTGCTAAAATTAAGTGTGGTTTGTATTTTTTGGATAGTTTTGATGTGCTGATGTTAAAAATTATTTTTTAAAAATAAAAAAATATCATTAGCATGTATTTTGACACGAAAAGCTATTTGAAAAGCAACCGCTACCACAATACCAAACACTGAAATAAATTTCTCGATCGATGTGGGTCCTGTAGACTGACAAGCTTACCTGTAATATCAAAGGACAAATTTCTTTAATTACCTGCTTACACACCCCATCTTATTATCACAAACAGCTGTCCCATTGATAAAAATGGTCCCACCACGAAAAGAACAATAAAGTGAGATGATTTACACATACAGCAAGCCCATTTCTGTGGGTGGGTTCAAGTGGAGAAATACCTTTCTAAACACTAATTCGGCTTCAAGCCCATGTGTAATTGTAAATCTTTATATCGTATTTAATAAAAAGGGTGTTTCTTAATTAAGATCAAATTAAAATGTTTATATATATATATATATTTTTAATATAAATATATCAAAACTATTAAAAAATACTTAAAAAATAGAATCAAACACAATATCAAATCAACACGTGAAAAGTAAAAAGAAAATAGTTTTGTTCACATGTATTCAAATTATTAAAATAAGATAATAATTAAGTTAAAAAGATCAGCCACTTCACCTGACCTGGGGACAAGAAAAAACAAAGGGAAAATAAAACTTTGGTTGGTCCATAGGACCTTGAGGCTCAAGCATTAGAGTACATGTTGGACCAAAATACTCGATAAGATGCGCACCATTAAATATTTATGGTCGCTTCTTGATGATGAGGTTAAATAGAGGTCAATTGATTAATGATTATTTCAAGAAATAAAAAGAAATGATGTATGATGATACCTTAAATTGATCCTTTAAAATCCCTTTTCAATCGGATTCTAAGCAAAATTATTCATTTTTAAAATAATAAATGATACAATATATATAATAATAATAATAATAATAATAATAATACAATACAGCTAACTGGATTAGAAAATTTACAAAAAAATATATAAAAAAACATTAAAAGTAAAAAGAAGTGAATTTAATTGTGGATTGTTGAAATGAGATTTCACCAACTAAAAACACACGAAAGTTTAAATTAAGCTTATCTTCTAAGTTACTATAACGTAGAATCAATATTGATGGCAGACTGACCTAGCCAGCTGCCACGTGTGGGGCTGCTATGGCTATGCAGGGTTACGTGTGTGTTCTGTAAAGGGTATTTTTTATAAAAATATCTTTTAATTAAAAATATTTTAAAGTCGTTTATATATTTAAAATTATGGAAAACACCTAAAACAATATTAATTTAATATTTTTAAAATGAAAAATAATTTAAAAATCACTTTTAATAAAAAAGCTAAACAACATTATCAAAAAGCTTAATCAACATGTTTTAGAAAAAAACTACTGAAGAAAAAGATTAAGATAGTTAAAAGAGAATTTTTTTTCACTCTAAATTTAAGTTTAAATTTAAAATAAAACGATACATAAATTTGTTTTTTATGAATCATTTAATTCTGATGTGAATAATCTTCTCATCAAGAAAAAAATTTAAACATGTAAAAAGAAAACTAGTAGAGAACATTATCAGCCTTGAAAAATAAAAACAAGAATTGGGAAGGACGGCTGCTTCACATGGATAATAACTATATTTATATCGATGCCTGTCGCCATGCATGCACCTTTTCAGCCTCCATCGCCGCCGCTGTTCGTCCTCTACGCGGCAACCTAAAAACTCTGATTTTATTTCATTATTGACTGTCAATAATAAGATGAGGTTGGAGGAAATTATCACCATAAGTCAATGGCTTTCACGTGGTCAAACAATGGCCGGTGCCTTGACAAACCAGACTTCGTTTCAATCCAGCTCCCTTCCTCTTCTTGTTTTTTTTTTTTTTATAAAAAAATTATAATATAAAGGGAAAATCTAAAGGCTATCACTAAGAGACATCCGCTAAATGTATTTAATGGACTTCATTTATGTTAAATTGTGTAGAAAAAAGAGAGATAAAGAGCGATAATATTAATTAAATATATAACTAAATTTGTTTTTGTATGGGAATGTTTTTGTGTATTTACAATAAACTCTAAGTAAAAAAAAAGAAATATATGATTTGAATAAAAAAAACTAAATGATTCATAATTACATTTAATTACGTACGTAAGTTAAAAGCATGTTCAATCTCACCAATAACAGTGTGCTAATAATGATTTATAATTAAGTATGTTAAATATGTTTGTCGACCATCTTCCTAAACAAATTCTAATACACATAAAAAAAAATATAGTGACAAATTCAAAAAATCAATTCAATTAAATCTACGTACCTTTCAACCTAATGTATAGAAATTGAGATCTTGAATCTCAAGATTAATTAACGGCTAAGCTAGCTAGTCACGCGTTGATCCACGTGTTGCATCATGAATGGATGAATGAATTAACTCCATAGATAAATATATAGTATAAGATACATATCTCACACATGCAGAACTATCAATGATGTGTAGAGGACACTATGTCACTTGTTATGAATACCTGTACTAAGTAATTATGCGAAGATATTCATTATAACTATAAATAAACTAAAAAAAAAATATCAATTACAGGATTTGAGTATATTTGATATTATGGTATTTTTTATGATTATAATTTGAGAAATTACGTTTAGAAAAGTTATAAATTATAGTTTTTTTTTAATATGTAATTTCTTAAAAGAATGTTAGTACGAAACTGTGAGATGTATAAACTAATTGAAGTTAAATGGAATGCAGAATCACAAAAGCAAACAAACATAGCAGCGTAGGAAGGAAGGAGTGCTTGCGGGCCGATACAGCCAAATGCCTGCCCAGTGGTAGAAGAAGCAAGATCACATGGCTGGGAAAGCAGCATGCATGTGAGGAAACTTAGCTATCTACCTGTACATAATTAAATATCAAATTTGAATACGATTCTTACAACCCAAAAGCGTGCCATCCACCCCTTCCCTTCCCTTCCTTTTGTCGTCTAGCTAGTTAACGACTCTCACACGAAGGAAGAGAGTGCATAATATGATCTTCATTTTTATACTACGTCGGTATTACTAGACCACGTACGTGTGGGACACGTGTACACCGGAAGGTTGTGTTAGTGGGCAGTGGGGTGGCTCTGGGGCGCCTATATATAACCAACCTCAATCTTCAACTCTCTGTATATCGCAGAATATATTAGCACCGCAAAGAAGAAAAACAGTTTCTCAAGAGCAGTATATATAGATCTTTCAGAAGAATTAAGGAGATGGCAGACGAGGGAACAGCTACTTGCATAGACATCTTGTTGGCCATCATCTTGCCTCCGCTTGGTGTCTTCCTCAAGTTCGGCTGCGGGGTACGTCCGTCCATATCCTCTCATTAATTTACACACACACACTGACACACACACAGTTAGTTTTACTTATAATTAAACACTGCAGATCATGTGATTATATACATATATATATGCATGGTTCAGGTGGAGTTTTGGATCTGCTTGCTTCTCACCTTCTTTGGCTACCTCCCTGGAATTATTTATGCTATCTACGCCATCACCAAGTGAAGATCCTGATCTTATCTGTTGTAAGCACCCGCACCCCATAAAGCTGTTTCTTTCTCTTTGTTTCTGTAAATTTAAAGGGTTATGAAGTATTTTAATTTGTGAAAATAAACGATTTGTAATACATTATTATGACCGTTACCTCTTTCTTTTTTTTCAATTTTGTTGAGAAAATGATGTGTTGATCAGGAATTGAAAGAATTTATGTGTTAATAGTTGGAGAGCTACAAGATATATATGATTTATGTATGTGATATAGTTACATTTGCATGTATCTATATGTACATGGAAGCATCAGAAATTGTGGTAAAATTAAATACAACTAATATTAGCCAACGGCTTTGCTTAATTTCTTCCACACTTTAACCAGCACTCAAGACTCATGGGGTACGTATTAACTGTTGATTGACTGAGTGAAAGCGATGCATTGCCAAACCTACTTTAATTATATATGTTATTAAAAGCATGGCAATAGTTCAATGCATGGGGTCTCTAGTGCTGATCAATATTATGACCTGCCTTTAATAATTAACATGTATTAGTTAGTTAGTTAATTAATTAATTAATATATAACATCTTTGTTGGGTTTTTTGTTTTGTTTGGACAGGTGGAGAGGCACATAACCGTTTGATTCAATGAAAAGTCCCTTGTTGGTGTACATCGATCAATACTTGGAATATTTATTCTTCTTTCTTTCTTCATAATTGTGCGTCTTTTTTTTTTAATTAAATAAGAAATGATTTGTTGTGAAAGAGGTAATTAATTAGCAATTGTTGTTGAGTGACATTTGTGAGTATGGGTACTTAAGACCGTAATGGATGGATTTAATTTTCTTGTTAAGTAGTATCTTTCCCTCTTAACTTAATTCTCTCTCTCTCTATATATATATATATATAGTTGTGAGCTCCATGCATGTTTGTCTACCTAATTGCTTGTGGATTCAATGACTGTTAGGCGATGTATAGCTGTTCTCCTTTTTCTTGGATGTTGACTGTTGGATACAATTCAAGAGTGAAAAGACAGCTTTATATATTTCCTGACTCAAAAGCAGAGCAAAACGAGAAAAGGAAGATGCATTTGCATCTTTTACCCTAACAAGCTTTTAAGAGTACTATATAGTGGGACTCTCTTACAAAACATTGAGTCATTGACAAAGACCAGTCCTGTCTTGGCCATGAAGCTATCCTCTCAGATTGCCCCACCACAATAATGCACCAGCCTGTATATGGCTGCATTAGCCATGAGCTCAATATCACACAACTGTTTCTCATCAACAAGGCAGCACCGTTCGTTCAACCTGCAGGCAATTTAAATATCAAACTTAAGGTGGCCATCTGGCTTATCAAAGCAAAGAAAAAACGAGTCAACACTGACTATTTGGCTCATGAAATCAAGGGATTTATGTTTTGTTTGCAGTGCTTTTAGAATTGCTGTTCTTCAGACGAAACTATTTTTTTCCCGAGCACAAAGGGACAAATAAACAACACTTGGTGATTAATCAAGATGGTTGCGTCTCGACCTCAAAGGCAAGGCTCTATCTAGCCTGAAGACCATATCCAATTATCTAATATATCCCACATATCAATAAAGAATAACCTCACATGATAAACAAGAATTATCCAAGACGTTGGCCCTAGCTAGGAATTGACATAATCTTCCATTATCGAATATTAAATGTGAAAAAGGAGCAATCTTCAAATGAAAACAAAAGGGACTATATAAAGCTACAAGTTGATCTTCCTTTGCATGATTAATTGACAATCAAAAGATTACAAAAAATGAAAGACTTCAAATTAACCCCTATCATATTATTTAATTCTTAATATTTTACAAAGATAGAAATAATATAACATAAACTTTTAACTCAACTAGAGACTTGTGTGTTTAAGATTGTGACAGTGCTGACGGTAATTTAAAGTGTTTTTCGATTAGAAATGCATCAAAATAATTTTTTTTATTTTTTAAAAATTATTTTTCACATCAGCACATTAAAACGATATGAAAACATAAAAAAATTTCATTTTAAACAAATATTTTTAAATTATTTTTGAGGGAACGCGTTCCCAAACACACTTGATTGATGATTTAATTCTGTCATTTAATACTATAAGGACCAAACAATTTTTTCATTATATCTTTTTTAAATTAACCATGAATTTGTAATCACTCTCCTCACAATTCTTCAGTTCTCTCTTTTTTATCTTTTTCAATTGACGGGATAATTCTTCAACTTACCTCTGCAAGTTTATCTCCTCCGATTGATGAGTTAATTCTGTCTTTTATCTTTTTATATTTTCTATCATTAGTTCCTGAATGTTTTTTTCCCAAGAAGAAGGTACTTCCTCATTCTCCCTTACACGAGTATGTTTTATTTTGCAATCTTTCTAATCATAGTTATTCCAGCACAAAACACTAAGTACCAAGAATTGTCTAACTCTGATACTAATTAATGTAAACAAAAATAACACAAGAAAGACATGAATCACAAATAATACAAAATTTTACCGATAATCATACAAAAATCTCATTTGAAATTTTATTACTAAACATTTCTCTTAGGTTATTCTACTAAATTATAAATTAAATATCTTTATCTGTACTTAGATCAACTTTAAAAAGAAAGAAAAATCATAATAAAAAACTATACAATTATCATAGGGAATTCTAAACTAAATTGAAAAAAAATAAATTAGAAAGGAAAATATTTTTTCTAAACTGGAAACAAATATTTTTCCCAAAAAAATCCTCTGCATCAATTTCATTCCAAATCACAACATCTATCAATCTGATTATTCATACTTCCATGTATTTCTCATTCGGGCTCTTTATTTTTTTAGTATTTCCTATCCAAAATGTCGGCAACTCGTTCTGCCAAACTTCTAGAAAACATCGATTCTCGAATTCTAAACATTTGAATAAACCCTGATCATCAAATTTAAATAAATAACAATATATATTATTAATTCATTAAAAAACATAACATGAACGTGAGACCACCTTGGCACCTTGCCGACAGGAAGCCATTAAAAAAATTTGAACCTATGTCATATCCACATTCTTGCCTGCGTGCCTCCCCTGATCTGTCATTACCTCCCGATATATCCCATACGTTCATATATGGAAAACCATGTTGGCCATTTAGTATGGATAAGATCAACGGTTACATGCAAGGAGAACCAAAGCAGGATTCTCTAATATGAATAATTAAGGAAACAGATAAGCAATTCTCAAAAATAAAATAATTCGTAGATTACACTCATTAATCAAAGATATTGTTTTGACTGTGATTGAACTCCTACCAGCTCGCAAAATTTAAGATCAGATCTCAGGCTATAATTATCCTCATTAGGGCACCCCTTTCTTAATAGATAGACCAAATTGCTCTTCGAATCACTATTGTTTTCTCATGATTAAGCCTAAAAGTTGTTGAGAAATAATCATTTTGCATGCCCATTTAGGTATCCAAATATCATCCTTGCTAATATAGGTGTATATGCTACCTTTTGTGTAGTTGGTACTTACCAAATATATCAACATCTACACCTAGGAATTCACAAAAGGCACCATAATCATCCTGTATGGTTGAATACGAGTATCTCTCCTGCCCTATATATACATGGCATAGAATGTTTGAGGCAAGATGCACCCAAACCATATTAGGCTGTAAAAATTCTAAAATCCTTCATAGCCCAGCAGCCATGACTAGAAAGAAGGTGAAGCTTGCATTTATAGTTAATGATTCTGCAAGAAAAGCCACCTTCAAGAAAAGGAGGAAGGGCCTAATGAAGAAGGTGAGTGAGCTAAGCACCCTTTGTGGGATTGATGCTTGTGCTATCATTTATAGTCCCTATGATTCTCAACCTGAGGTTTGGCCCTCTCCTTTAGGAGTCCAAAGAGTGTTGTCTAAGTTCAAAACCATGCCAGAAATGGAGCAAAGTAAGAAAATGGTGAATCAAGAGAGTTTCCTTAGGCAAAGGATCACCAAAGCCAGTGAACAACTCAGGAAACAGCGGAAGGAAAACCGTGAGAAGGAGGTCACTCAAGCCATGTTTCAATGCTTGACTGGAAAAATTAACTTGGCTAACTTAAACATGATTGACTTGAATGACCTTGGATGGATGATCGACCGTAACCTGAAGGACGTTGAAAAGAGGGTTGAAACCCTAAACAAAAGGAGTAGGAGTAGTACTGGGGGTACTAGTCATACTTCCCAATTGGCAGCAGTTGCAGCCACTGGGGCAGGACCTAGCAATGGTGGACAGCAAGCACCAGAGTCATCACAGAAAGCAGACGTGTTGGCTACTACTAATCTTGGGGTTAATGTGGATTCCATGCTGAGACAACAATGGTTCATGGACATGGTGACCCCTCAAGAGACTGCAATATTGGGGTTTGGCGGGGATGACAATATGATGCTGCCTTTTGGGGATACCAACCATAATGCTCTCTTCTCTAATCCCTTTTTCCCCTTGAATTGATGTTTTAAATTAACTCGGTATCTTAATTAATCGTGAAATATCTTTTAATTTCCTGATTTCATTAATTCGTTTGGACACAGACACAATGCATCATCGCACATAATTCCTATGAATAAATCCTTGTTTATCATCTCTACATGTATTATATCAAGTTTTTCAATCACCTTTTTTTTAATGTATTCTCTGATTTTCAATTATATTATCATTTCTATATTCCATACCAAGCTCGATCGAGGCCATTAATCATGATTAGTTGACAAATATAGAGTAATAATCAATTAAATTAAAGCATTTTCTAACCACAGTATGATCACCATATACTAAAAGCAAGAAGTGTGAAACATATATGATATATAGGAAGAGAACAGGCCAAATTCATATATTTTAACTCTGCGTTTTCCCATCTGAAACAAATATATAATTTCTCTCGAAAAAGGGCAGTAATTTTATGTGTAGCCAAATGCATTATGCATATATTTGGGGTCAAATGCATCATCTTGGTGTTATATATAGGACCCTAATTCATATATTCCTCTTTTTGGAACACCTTGCAAATTGTCTTAATTAGCAATTCACTAACTAGACAAATACTGGAGATCGATCAGAGAAATTAGGAAGAAAATATTATATATCCAAACGAACCTCTTCACTGAGCTGCAGGATCGGTAGAGAAATAGTAAAACTTCTCTGTTACATCATGAAAAAAAAAAAAAGGAAGAAGGAGCACATCAACTCACTAATACTCATATATGGTAATTATGGTTGAGATTTAGATTGTGTTTGTTTTTGTGTTAAAAAGATATTTTTAATTTTTTTTTACTTCAAATTATTACTTTTTTTTATGATTTTGAATTGTTTTGATGTAAAAAAATTAAAAAATTAATATTATTTTGATGATTTTCTAAACAAAAAATAATAATTTAATAAACAACAACTATCACAATTCCAAAAATTATCTTAGAACAATTCCAAAAATTATCTTAGAACATTTTGGCAATTATGTAAGCGAAAATCATTCATATCCTGGTATTAATGATATTAGAGTTTCAATTTACATAGCTGAAGGATTATATATATGCCAATAAATAAGTATCCTTATAATCAATTTAGATCATTGTATTAATTTTCCTAGACAGCTATACTTAAACACTCTATTGTTGCTTCATAATTAAGACAAAGATTCTTTATAGATATCTTCATATGTTAATTTTGATAATTAATTTAGCCAAATTAATGTTATGTGCGACACTCGAACATCGTGGTGACTATTAAAACTAATTTTAAAATGCGAAAAAAATAAATATCTGACATTTTGTTTTTAGAGGAAAAATGTCTAGTTTAAAGAGTCGTTACGTAATATTGTGGTGACTAGAAACTCGAACTGATCAATTGAGATTCTATAATACATGACTAATTACATGAAAGGAAAAATAATATCACCCCTTAAGCGTCACATCTGAGACAGGTTACATTGCTGAAGTTGTTTTAAATTGCTAAGAGTTTTTTTTTATTCTATTTTAAAGATCTTTTTATATTATTCTTGACTCTGATATCAATGAATATTCACTTATGAATATTTTCAATTCTGACGTTGGTAAATATCGTGTAACTCAAAAAGTATGATATTCTTGACGCTGGTGCTAGTGAATAAATTCATAAAATTTAGATTAAAAGAAAAAAAAACTATCTTTTTTTATTTTTTTTAGAGAAAAGAAAAAATATGTATTTAATATCATATTCACATTCTACATTCTATAATAAAAGTCCACAAATCAAATATACTACAAAAGCTAACAAAACAACACAAAAAAAATACAAGGGACCCGTAAATAAATCAATGAAGATCCCCAAATTTTATGTAAAAAATGAGCTCATTTAGCCATATATAAAAACAAAGAGGTGTGAAATAAAAGGGGTAAGACATAAGGGTTTGTTTTGACAAACACATCCTTAGTCTAAAGAAAATTGAGCCAGATGGGCCTGAGGCCCAGACCAGGCCCAGTCTCAATTGTATTTTTATGGTCTGAATCTAGCCCAGCCGTAAAGGCTGGCTAGACCCAGAGGGCCTGGACCTGTCACTGGCCCGAGCCAGTGACCAGCCCGGGCACTGTTGCCTGGCATGCGTGAATTACTCACGCATGCCAGAGTGACTGTGTAATTAAAAAGCAAAAGCGGGGGAAGAAGAATTGTAAACTTACCTGCAGCTGAAGACCGAAGTTGAAGACGATGGCGCGCTCTGGACAATGCTCCTTCTGCCCTTCCTTTCGTTATTCTTCTCTCTGATTCTTTCTTTCCTTTCATCTTCTTTTTCTGTTCTGTTTTTTATTTAGTTTTTCTCGGTCTATCTCTCTCTCTTGTTCTCTCCTCTGTCCTTCTTCTTTGCCTCGGCCCACGTCTCCTCTCCTGATAAGCATGGGGAGTTGGTTTCCTGCAAGGACTCGGGCACCAACAGTCCCGCCATGGCTGGACTGTTGGTGATGGATTTTGACCCGGACTCCAGCTGCGTGTTGGGGTTTGAGGGAGATTAGATTGGGGCTGTGTTTTCAGTAGACCAAATGGTCTACATTTACCTGGGCAGCGTTTCTTCTTCCTCGTTTTTTGCAGGTGGCTTTCCTCTGCTCCTGGAGGAAGAAGACGAAGGAACAAGAAATGAAAAACGGCGCCGTTTCTGGGCTGGGTCGGCCAGTTTTCAATTTAGTAACTGGACTTATGACATTGTGCAATCGGACCCTTATTCATGGAAACTACCCCTTTGTTGTTTTAATTTTGTCCCCCTGGGTCAATTACAATTGGACCCCTGATTTCAGAGCCATTTACAAAAGTGTCCTTAGTTCCAATATAATCAATTTATTCCTTAATTGACTGTTAAACTTTTAATTCTTTTAAAATTACCACCGGAAAAATCAATTAAACTCCTTATAGTACCCTGCAGTTTCACTTTAGTCATTGGACCTTAGTTTCTTGCAATTTTAACAATAATCAACCTTGAATTTTAATATTTGTTAATTAGGCTCCTAATTTTATTAATTAAACTAATTTAGAGCTTAATTAAGTCCTTAAACTTATTAATTCTTCAATTAAACTCCTGATTTCATTAATTAAACTAATTAAAAGCTTAATTAAGCCCCCAAACTTATCAAGTTTTTCAACTTCTACCAAAATTGACTCCCAATTTGATAATTTCATCTTGATTAATTCTCAAAACTTTTAATTTTTGTTGTCTTGACCCAAATCTTAATTTTTCTTCATTCATTTTATTTGTTTCATTTCCTTCATTTTTTTATATAAAAATAAAAATAAAAATAAAAATAATTAAAAATTAATTTATAACATTACCAACAGAGGAATAAGATTAGAACCCTTATTTTGATGTTCATTGGCCCAGGTGATTAGTCGCCTTCATTGTCCTTGGGCCAGCACTTTGTTTCTTCTTCTTTTTGGTTTGATGAATATAAATCCATCAGCATTGATGGTATAATTTTATTTATTCTATAACAAGCTAGTCGTGTACTTGCATTTTGTATCTAGGATAATCTTGTAATTTTAATACGCTTTTAGTTTTAAATTTTTTAAAATAACAATATTCAATCATGTGCTGTATTATTGTAGATATAATGATTTTTTTTAATAATAAATATATATTAAATACATAATACAGTATTTTGAATCAATTTAAATCTCTTATTTATTTATATTAAAAAGATATTATTGAAATTTCATATCTTTCCATCACACCCATGTAAAGAAATGTGTTTTTAATGACATTCATTAAATTAATTACGTTTAATGATATTATTAATTACGTTTATTAAATTTCTTATGAATAATTATGTGTATTATATTAAAAATCATATATTTTTTCATTAGAATTTCAAATTTTAAAAATGCAACTATTGCTAAAAATTACAACTTCATCCCATCAATAATCACCGCTATACAAAGATTGTGTCTTTAATTCATTTTATTTAAATTAATAACATTTATAGATTATATATTTTAAGTTTTGTTATCAACAAAATGTCTTATTTTATTAAATTAAAGGATATACATCATACCTTTTTTTGTATTTTGAAAGAATTGCAATTATTCTAAAAAATTATAACTATATCCAATCAGCAGCCACTATAACTTTTTAATTGTATATTTATAAAACATTATGTTTTTTTAATTGTAGTTTTAAATTAAATTTTTATAAATCATATCTTTTCATTTATTTGAGGAACAATCACATCTTATCATGCTAAAGAGTAATGTATCATTTCATCCATTTTCATGATAACTTTAATTTAGTTCTATAATTAATTTTGAGCTTCTATAGTTTTCTCAATTACAATATCATATAGATTTGATTTCATAAGAACTTGAATGATATTGGAGATTTTGGAATTAAATTTGATAGTTCTATGCGTGAAACAATCCAAATTAAACAAAGAGCAATACGAACATAAAAGAGGAGAAAACTAGGGTTTTATAAAACACTTTATTCTGAAGTTCTTATTTTAACCTAAAAACAAAAGGATTATATATAGACTAACTAAAAATATTATTCCACCTAAAAATATTATTCCACCTTTGATGAATAAATATATTTCTTAACATTTTCCCTTAAACTCACGATGCGACAGCTACAAGCATTGAGAGTTTGCCAACTAGAAAATCAAACCAGGAAATGAAATGCGACTTAGTAAAGAAATTTGCAATCTGCAAAGAAGAAAAAACAAAAGAAAAAGTAATGGTGTCATGCTTAAGATGATGATGAGTAGGATGAAAATCGATCTCAATGTGTTAGTTCGTTCATGAAAAATCGAGTTGTGAGCAATCCAAATAGAATTTTGGTTGTCACAATACATAGCAGTAGGATGAAAAAGAGATACTCTCATATATGCAAGTAATCAACGTAACCAAACAATCTCTTTGGTAATAGATGTCGTATCAAGATATTCTACTTCAGTTGAAGATTGAAAAATAATGGATTGTTTCTTACTCTTCCAAGAAATAAGAGAATCACCTAAAAAGATACAAAAACCAGTAAAAAACTTGTGATCTGTAGGATCATTGTCATGATCAACATTAAAGTATGCATGCAGCTCCAAGAAAGAGGTGGATGGATGTAAATTAATCTGAAAGACTATACCTTGAAGATATCGCAAAATACAAAGAACAACTGTCCAAAGACAGATATCGATCATATAACTTTGAGAAGATATTTGTTCAGTTCTTGCAATATTTGTTCAGTTTCTGCAATTTGATATTTTTTTTTATGCTTCCTTTGCGTTCTGATTTTCTTTGTTTGTTGATTATGACTATTGAAAGAGATTATTTACTTCAATTTGTAAATGTGAGACTGGATGGAAATAACTATTCATATTGGGGTATACTTTTCCCAATGGAATCACCGATAAAATGAGTATTCCAAGGTGATGGTAATTAATACTCCTTTTGACTGTTGACTTGGTTATTCTTTTACTGACAGACTCACAGATAGAACAAAAAACCGTTGGTAATAGTTGGAGGGTATCTGAGAATTTCCATGCAAATTGAAAATTTCAACTTGACTTCATTGACGAAAGCATCGAATTTTTTTTTAAAAATATTAATATTTAATATTTCATTGGTATAAACCTAATATAAAAGAACATGGGCATAACAAACAGGGCTATATCTTCTTCATTATCTCCTTTCTTGCTCTCTCTTTTTCTCTCTCATCTTCTCTTATGTTCTCTCTCATAACTGTTCACGAGCTGAAATCAAAGTAAAATCTTCTCTTCTCATTCGAAGTTATGTCGTCTTTCTTCATTTTTCTTCTTATTTTTCTTTTTCTCTTTGGGTTTTTTAACAATCTCTTTTCATATATTTTCTTTTTCTTTTTTTTATTCTTAGTCGAAACTAAGCATGCCATAAAGGTAAGAATTTTTCATTCCTTTTTCTTTTTTATTTGTGTGTGTTTTTTTTTCATTTTTTTCTTTTTTAGGTCATTATTTTTGTTCAATTTTATGTTCTTAATAATTAATTGAAATCAATAGTTGTGTAGAATATTAGTTGTTATTGAAATAAGTTTTGCAATATTTTGTGAAATTTTAGTTATTATCTTGTATTTATTTCATTTAGAATAAATTTTTGTAAATTTAGGATCACAAATATTACCACTTATAAATAATTATGTTGAATTTTAGTTGTTATTGAAATATTTTCTTCATTATTTTATTGAATTTTAGTTATTTTTTCCAATTTTGTTGTTCAATTTTAATTAAATATTTAGGATTAATTTTAATTATTATTTTTATTTTTTATATATTTAGATTAAATCCATGTAAATTTGAATTAAATATATTACCACTTAGAAGATGTGAATTTTGTGCGAAATTGATTTATTCTAATTTGTTGGAAGAAATTGAAAAAATCAATTGGTTTGTGGCATATATGTTGTTTATTTATAGGTTAAATTTTTTTAGGTGGTCTCCCGTAGAGGATAGGTGCTGCCGAATTTGTTTTTTAAAAAATAGAAATTGTTTAATTTTTTTTCATTAATTTGTGTAGATGCCTAGGGGAAAGTCTATTGCACGTTGTGAGGACAAGATCATTGTTAGTTCTTATAGCGGTGATGCTGACTACCATGATTCATTGGGTACCGACCAAGAATAGGCACATGCATCGACGTATGATGCAGGTTCGTCAAGTGCAATGCCACAACATCGAGCGAGGGTCACATCACAGCGGAATCTATTTACCCGCAAGTATGAGGCCTAGTGGAATGACGACCTTTCAATGTAAGTTAGAATCACTTTCACAATGACATGCTTAATATTTTTTTTAAAAAAATAATTTTATTTAATGAATGCAATTTTAGGTTTAAAAACATTAAGGCTATCAGAACAATAACATCAGTCTTTAAATTATCGATGAAAATTCTATTATTTCAATGAAGCCAGGATTTCAGATATTCTAAATGGAAGCCACAAGTCGATGCATGATTTTCATGGTTTAATGTTAGTATTAATTTAAATATTTTTTATTATGTTAATTCGGTCTCCTTATTGAAATTATTGAAATTTACCTTTTATAAATTTGTACTCCAAAGGAAAATTTGAATGAGAGAGAATAGATGATAATGTTGCGAGAAGGGTTTGGGAGAATCACGTAGCAACTAAATAAAATCAAAATCAAGATAATTATTTTTCCAAATACCAAATTTATTTTTTCATTTACTAACATATAATTTATTATGGGAGAGAAAGCGAGCTTCCAACCTAAAATGACGTGACGGTTTGGAAAGATTTCAGATCGTCATATATTTTGGAGGCTGTATGAGCGGAGTACATTCAACACGTGATGTTTGTACAATTCACGCGACGATCACGTTCTAGTGTTTCGACCGCTGGATGCTTGCAATCAATCTCGAGCATTCAAACTCTAGAGTTTAAGACGATGTTAGACCAACGAGTACAGGATCAGATGACCGATCTCAATGAAAAATATGAACGCCTCACTACAGAATATGATGAACTCCACCGAGTGGTGATGGTGATGAGATCACACATGAGTGGTCCATATGTTTGTCCTTATTGGCCTCACGGTCCCGGCGACGACCAACCTCCTCCTCTTCCTCCTTCAGCGTCGCCTCTATTTTAGATTTATTGTATTTGAACGTATAAATATTTAATTTTTATATTATTTTAATTTCCTTTGATATATTTTATTTTTATCTTATTTTTATTATTTTACTACTTTCATTCAATATATTTTTTTAAAAATATTTTAAACTATTACAGACCAGGTTACCGTCGGACCACGTCCGTCGGTATGTTCCAAGGAGTTGAAAAACAATTACTGCAAATGTCACTGCTACCGTTAACTCTCAGATGGAATTACAAATGGTATTTTGTCAGTGATATATTATATTTACCAATGAATATATTGACAGACAAGTAAAAACATCAACAAAATTGCATATGGTATTTTTGTCTGTTATATAGCAAACTTCCTGAGAGAAATACCGATGGAATAAAAAGGACAATTTTTTTTAGCATGCTTTGTCCGTTTGTAAATGTATCAGTAAATTTATTTCCGATGGACTCACCGACATACCAGAAATTACCGACAAGAGTTTTTCCAATGGACCGGTTCTGTCTGTGAGCCCGTCAGTAAAATACATACCAACAGACTGTGAGTTTAAATACCGACGGAAATTTTCTTCGGTAAAATTGTTAAATCTGATAATAATTGCAAGCCAGGGTTTAGACCATTTAAAACCCGGCCAAGATCCTGGGTCACCCTGGTCTCGGGTTTTATATCTATGGTACATAGAACTCTGATGAATTTTACATCAATAAAAAGTGCGGGAAAAAGTTCATTAAAACCTTACAGTGTTAATTTCATATACAATCATGCAATCAGTCAAAGAATTAATTATTCGCGTATCCACTTATAAATGTTTAGATTTAATTGACATATAGCTTTTAATTGTTTGATTAGGAGAACAGATGCTCAAATTGAATGGTATTTCTTTAGAGAGTTTATGATTTTATGTTTAGATTCTGTATGCAATCGTAGCTGATGAACTCGATATCTCCCATGATCGGCCAGTTAAAAAATCCTTTTTTAATAACCTTGGGATAGACCTCACGCTTCGAATAAATTAAGACATTGATGTGCTGTGTTATATTCTGTGTAGATTTTTATTTTTTTTAATCAACATGTATATATGTCCTGTGAATTCTAGCTTAAAGAATAAGAAACTAAGCACGAGCACACCATCATATCATTAATTTTAACACTTTAAATATTATACATATATAAGCAATAGTAAACAGTGTTTTTGACTAGCTGGGATATCGAGGATGAACTAAAAAAGATGGGAGAAATAGAAGAAAGTGGAGACAGGGGAGATTAAAAAAGGAGCTAGTGACAAGATGCAACCATGGCATGGTGGAGTCGTCCAAAGGAAGGAAGGATTTGGAAGGTTTACAGAGCAGCTAGCACATGCACAGGGCGGAACCATCAAAGGGAATTAAGTAGGTGTAGTTGTGATCATGAGATAGAATCTGAACAAACAAGAAGTGAACCTTTTACTAATTTAGATGGTTGCCATTCCTTACAGCTATACGAAAAGGCAAGCAAGATACCCCAGTGTCCTCGCTTTGGCTGGCCTCGCATCAATACACTAGCAACTACTTTGTCTTATTTTCTTTTCTTCAGCCAACGTACGTTGATTGAAAGAGGGAATTAGGAACCTTTCGTGTGAGGGAAAGAGACCGAACTCTTAATCAATTCAAAGTATATAATATACATATATAGTGCTCAAGTCTTGCTAATTTTGGTGTGTTTATATATATAGTATATATTGTCTCTTGCGATGTTTTTTCCTCTCCAAGGCTTTCAATATATATATCGATGTAGTGTATATATATATATATTCAGCACTACTGCATGCATTGCTTGATCCCATTACAAAAGGCATCTTCGATATAAACCCTCAATTAACAAGACATCAAAGAAACAACTAGCTAGCAATTGTTAGAAATTAAATACAACTAGCTAGCTGATTAGCTGATATTTGTGTATCTTGCTTTATGTAAAGAGATATAGAACATGTACAAACCTGGCATCATTCCTCGCGAAGGAACCCTAAATTAAAGTACAGGAGGGGTGATCTCTCTTATTAGCTATTCCAATTGAGAATCTAACATGCCAATATTGTAATTATCAGAAGATGCTTGATGCATGCATTTCCCCTAGCTCGAATTATGGGTATGTATATTGGTACGAAAGGATATCATCCCTCAGAAGGTTTTCCAACACATTAACCCTCACCAATCCTTTTGGTTTTGACTATATATACTCCCGGACAATTATTTTGATTCATTGTTGCGTTGCATGTGCATCAAGAACTTTACCCGAAGTTTCTGAAGTTTTCTCCAGGGGTTTAAACATTTATATATATATATATATATATAGTTTTGACTATATATACTCCCGGACAATTATTTTGATTCATTGTTGCGTTGCATGTGCATCAAGAACTTTACACGAAGTTTCTGAAGTTTTCTCCAGGGGTTTAAACATTTATAGTTTTATTATATATATATATATATATATATATATATATTCTTTCTTGACAACTTATTTTGAATTTGTTTAAATTTTTAATTTGCTTTTTTCAAAAAATAAAATAAAATTAACATAGTATTAAATAAAAATATTAAATAACATGACACGTCTTAGAATCCCGGTTCAATCTTTATTTATTATTAACATCTTTTAAAATCCCGGTTCAATATTTATCTATTAATTTTATTAAATGCACTAACCAAGCTTTTATAAATCTCAGATTCTTCCTAAAGTATTTTTTATGCACTTTAATTCCCAAAAAGATCATATACTTTCAATGCCAGCAGTAGTAAAACTGAGCCTCTTGTATTTGATAGCTGTGTTGCTAAAGAGCTCCCATCCGTTCGTATCAACGAGAACTTGAAACTAGCTAGGTAAGACAATGATTGTTATATTGGAACATAAGAGAACAAGATAGCAAGAATAAGAAGAACATGTTTTTTTTTTTATTATTATTATCATTTAAAAAAAAACAAAAATTCATGTTAAAATTATTTTAAGAATATATTTATTTTATTTATTTATTTTCATCACTCCAACGAAACATATCTTTATCTTTTTCATAATGGAACATTAACCAAATTCAACCCTGAAAATTAATCCATCCACACACACACACACACAGAGTCTAGGCCACAACCACAACTAAAACGATGAATTCTTGAAAGAGATTAGGGGAGAAATTAAGAAGGTGTGGATGATGAAAAAAAAGTACATTTAAATAATAAATTTTTATACAATGGACACTTCCA
>Ga0307518_10000228_pt1 | contig 42565 bp, 56 predicted proteins | sample 25_EM_MG_FD_203889 | JGI IMG/M metagenome (GOLD analysis project Ga0307518, IMG submission 203889) | Populus trichocarpa ectomycorrhiza microbial communities from riparian zone in the Pacific Northwest, United States - 25_EM | ecosystem: Host-associated > Plants > Roots > Unclassified | place... | reverse complement strand
TGAGCAGGTGGACAGAGAGAGAGGAGGGCTGAGGGGACTTTGAAACTCAAAAAAGCGGACATTGAAATTGAGTTATGTCAACCACGTGGCTAAAGCTACCAAAAAAGGGATGCCACATGGCACTGTCAAGATTGGCGAGTTGGGCCGAGATAGGCGGGAAAAGCGGCGGGTATCTGGCATATCTGGTACGTGAAGTCTGTTGTCCGTTTCTCTTATAGATTCTAGCGTGTCTCCCGAAGGGTACTTGAAGAGACTGTCAAACAGCCATCCTGCGTGTTGCGTGTTCAGATAGGCTAGTACGCGTCTTGTTTGTTCAGAGTTGAAATGACACTCTTAAAGTACTTCTCAGGTTTCAGTCTGCTTCGTGACTAGTACAGGGCATTTGATGGACACCTTAGACATAGCAGACACCCCAGATGCTGAAGATGCCTTTCGCATGGGATGTGCGAGAGTCAAGGAGCACTTGGATGGTCTTGATCATTTGAGAATCCTCGTCATCGGGCGCCCCAAATCAGGGAAAACCACCCTCCTTCAAAGAATTTGCAATACGACGAAGTTTCCGGAAATTTTCAACGCCAAAGGAGAAAAGGTAGGATGTCTTCCACCATAATACTAGACCATTTAGCTAATAGCGGTGTGATCATAGATTGATCCTGTGATCGCTCAAGAATCTCTGGAGGCGAGTCAACAAATTCACATGACAATACTTTTTGTGCTATGTAACTACTTTCAGAGCGGCAGTCATGACATTAATGATGAACTCATCTTTAAGAGCAACCCTGGCTTCATTTTTCATGACTCGCGAGTATTTGATTTTTGTTCTTCTGAAGAGCCAAACGTGGTGAAGGACTTTATCATGGCCCGAGCAGTGGCAATGGAGTTAAAGAGGCAAATCCATGTCATCTGGTAAGTTCTATTTTGGGTGGTGTTAAATCACCAGTGACACCCTAATGCAATGAGGTTTTGCATTCCAATGACTGAGTATGAGTACCCAATATTGGCTGGAGAAGAAGAGTTTTTCAATGAATTGAATGTTGGAAATGGTGAGTTGTTTCATTGTCATTAATATCAGCATAGTTAATGTCGGTGCAGTGCCTGTGATTACTGTACTGACAAAGGCTGATGCATTCTGGGTCGAAGCAATTGGTCAATTGAGAGATGAGAGAGTGCCAATGAAAAAAGCAAAGTTAAGGGCAGGTGAACTTGCAGACCAGTTGCGAAGTGGGGCGAGGGCAAGAATTGAGTCACAACTGAGTGGATGCAAATACCCTCCCAAGGCATATATACTAACGGCTTGTAAGTATTCATTACATTTGTTTTGGGGCTGAACTACACTCCCCATAGATATGGATCAAGAGGGTGCAGATTGTACTCCACTTTTAAGGTGTACAACTGATGCACTGAATGAAGTGGAACCACGGCGGTTTCTACTCCAAACACGAGCCAGCATCCTGGATTCTAATCCAGTGGAACCTCTTCACACAGTCATGCTTTGGCTCTTTGACCGGTTCAAAGAGACAGGCACAATGGCTGACCTCAGTTTGGCAATTGCTCTTGGAAAAGCAGCATTAAAGCTCCGTCCACCAGGAATTCCTTCACGTGATACCTCTCTGCATGCCTTATCATGCTGTTTACATGCAAGGTTTCAGAAACTCGGAGAAGTATCCAATTTGCAGGAGGCAATCACTCTTGGACGGGGCGCACTAGATCTACGTCCATCAGGGCACTGTGATCGTATTGCATCTCTGAACAGCCTCTTCACTTATATCGTGGCCATGTTCGACCAGCGAAGTGATCGGATAACAGACATCGAGGAGGCTGTCTCTACCACACGAAGTGTTGTGGAAATCTGGCCACACAAAGAGCGGCTCGACTTTCTTTGCAAACTCTCCGATCTTCTTTTAAGCAGGTTCCGAAGACAGGGTTGCTTCGCTGATCTGGAGGGAGCTGGCAAACTGCACCGCGATATATTGGAACTCTGCCCACATGGACATCCCGAGTTAGCTTCATCACTTCACGGACTTGCACTTTACTTATCGGAAAGGTTCGACCAACAGGGTGTGTCGGATCACCTAGAGAGGGCCATCGCGCTGATACACTCTGCTTTGGATCTTCGACCGCCGGGTGACCCTGATCGCGTTGCGTCACTCAAGATCCTCGCAACATACCGGCAAAAGAAGTTAATGGAACCACCCACAGAAGTTGCCCCAACAGGTATCAAGAGGCTTATCAGAGATGCCATTGATGACACATTGGAAACTCTTCCACCACGCCTTCTTAATACTCAGACTGGCTGCCTGTGCGGTCGAGACGAACTGGTTTCGGACTTCGAAAGCAGTAAACAATATCAGGAGCTGCTCTCGCTCACTGATCATTGTGACGACACCGAGAATAAGACACATGTGCGCGAAATGGTTTCGGACTACTTCCGATATGTGACGCTGTCCCACCGGTGGGGCAAACGCGAGCCGTTACTGGGCGAAATCAAAGTCCATTCTATTTACGCCGCCACCTCGGATCCCACAGAGGGTCTTTTAAAGCTACACCGATTCTGTACCGCCGCTTGCGAATGTGGCTACATGTGGGCATGGAGTGACACTTGCTGTATCGACAAGGACAGTAGTGTTGAGTTACAAGAGGCGATTGGGTCCATGTATTCGTGGTACCAGCGCTCGGCTCTGACTATTGTGCACCTCGCCGACGTCACGGATGCAGGCTCGTTATCTGGCAGCGAGTGGTTCCAACGAGGCTGGACTCTTCAGGAGCTTCTAGCATCGAAAACTATACGGTTCTTCACACGAAGCTGGGACGTCTACAGGGGCTGCGTGGCGTTAAATCACAAGGATGATGGCGCTGTGCTGAACGAGCTGGTGGAGGCAACACGCATTGCACGGGATTATCTAGTTAATTTTCATCCAAGTATGGATGATGCGCGGTCAAGGTTCCAGTGGGCATCCCAACGTCGTACCACTCGGCCAGAAGACATGGCGTATTCACTCTTCGGAATTTTCGGTGTCCACTTGCCTATTCTGTATGGGGAATCGAAACAGAAAGCCCTTGCGCGTCTCCTTGAAGAAATCGTATCAAATTCTGGAGATATTTCAGTTCTGGATTGGGTCGGAGAAGCATCGTCATCCCACAGCTGCTTTCCTGCCAATATCGCTTCATATGAGACCGTACCATGTCCACCACCCATTCCGCACAGAATCAGCATACCATCATCACTGCCGATTACTCAGCAGGCAGAATTGTCTGAGGCACTGTGTAGATTGTACAGCTCGTTGTCCAAGTCAGAACCCCCTCAATTCCTTGGGCGCCGACTTAGACTGCCATGCATCATGCATCGCGTTACGGTGGTCCGCCTCCCGAATCCTAGTGTTTCAGGGCATCTTTTCGAAATTAAGGCAAAGGGCCTGAGACCGCTCGAGGTCTCATTGTCGATCTCGATCAAACTGCAAGACGGCGTGCACTCGAAATTGCCATACGTTCTGATTCGGCCATGGCATCCCAAACTGCTCCTCAAATCTTCGCTCACCAGTGTCGCGCCTGCTGAACAGGTGATGACGATTCTGGGACAGCCATTCAACGCCCTTTTATTAGAAGAGCTCCCTCTAAACGAATATAAGAGGATCGCGTCGTCTTCAGCCATTTACGCGTATCCTGCAGACGTGAGCAGTATCTTCCAAAGCAAAGTCCATACCCTCAACATAGTGTAAGATGGTTCATTTTTCTGATTCGCCTTACCGCTCAGCTCCTCATTCACGAGTTACTAAGGCGGACACTCCGCGGTTCGTAGTTACCCATGATCGTTGTATATTTGACACGATACTGATCATTTTGTATTGTCATTTGGTCACTTGTTTCCCATTCTATGTACTTGTACTACTTACGTTCTTTGGATATCAAACCCTTCTTGTCAGTAAAGATAGCTCAGCATGACGAACCCATAGACTCGGACGTAGGTAGTTCCTAAGGCCTAAAGGCCTATATTTTCCCCACCTGATACGAAGGCTCACTACTAGTACTACTTCTGAGCATGTGGCTGTCGACCCTACGTCTCCATTGCATCCCCCGCCGCGCCACCGTTTTCTGCATCACCACTCGAAGCAGCGATCTCCTCAAACACCAATGAGCCCTGCTGTTCTTTCAACCACTGCACACTCCGCTTCTCGTCCATGAAATACGTATATACCCTCCGCAGATCCTCGACGCCAACATTCTCAGCTTTCCGCTTTCGCGAGACCATTTGCGCACAGGATATCAAATTAAGCGCGTACCGCAGCGTCGTCGAGCCCGCCATCGAGGTCAGCACGTTCAGCGCATCTGGTGTCAGTGTGACGTCCTCTTCTTCACATCTGCAAGTACAGTCAGTGGTCAACTTTGACATGGCGCTGGGTAGATAAGTGGCGTATCTTACCGGATCTGGATGATTTGTTGGATTTCCTCTTCGCTGTATGATCTTGTGCTGACGATCAATACACGATCTAGAAGATCGACTGGAAGACCGTGAGGACTCCTGACATTGGTCCCGCGTATCCTTGACATTCCTCGATTGGAAGCCATGATTACCAGGGGTGAGAGCTCATTTTCGAGCGCGCGATTGAGGAAGGAGAAACATTCGATATCCAGCATGTGGACCTCGTCAATAAACAGGACCTAATTCAATCCCTGTGAGCTCGGTGTCCACAGATGAATGAATGAACGTACACCAGGGATGATTTCTGCCTTTCCTTCCTCTCGCCACTCGGCGACCTTGCTGTTTATTTGTTCTCTTAGTTCGGGCTTGATCTCGCCCGTATCACCAGCAAACAATGCAAGGAAACCCTGCGTTCTGCTGTTTATGACATCGATTTCGTGCAGTGAAACGGTATGCACGACTTCTTTTCTCTTTTGGATTTCGCCTTCTGGGCATTGCACGAACTTTGTCTGTAGCGACAGAAGTCTCGCGGGTTGTAAATAATAAAAGAGAGAGCTGAACCTACATCCGCACCCATCGCGTCATAGTCTCGAGAGCGTGCAAAGGATCGCCCCAGCTTGGATACCTTTCCCGAGGTCTTGTCGATGACGATGACATCGCCAGCGAGGATTTTCTCTTTGGAGAGTGCATCGATCATCTTTGTGCCGAGGTCATATATGGTCTCCATATCCGTGGATTTAATTGTCAACTTCCCCGTTTTTGTTGCCTGCCACGCGGAAGGGCATTAGAAGAATCGGTGTTGAGCATGTCACGTACCCCAGTCAAACTGCGGTCGATTTGGATTTCGACCACTTCACCTTCTATGATTTCAGTCTCCTCGCGAATGCGAACGCCAATGCTACGTCTGATTGCTTGCGTGAGGGCTTCTGTTTTGGACATCGAGAGCGAGAAAACTTCGCTGGCTGCTATCATGGTGAATGGGACATCCTGGCCCAGAGTCTGAGCCATCCCTGCAAGAAATACATCAAGAAGGCCGGAAATGGTGCATCCTAAGCGGGCTCACCGAGCGCAATTGCAGTCTTTCCTGTGGAAGGTGGACCAGCAAAGAGAATGGCGCGCCCCGCTATCCGGCCCTCCTGGACCATCTTAAGGATCATACCAGCTGCCTTGCGTGCCTTTCCCTGGCCGACCATTCCTTGCGAGTTCTCCCTCGGCTCTAGTCGGTCGTCGAGGCCCAAACCACGGACATGCGAGTGGGCACCTGGGAGGACGGGAGTCAGCCCGAATGAGACTGACCAAGATCTGCGCACCTATGCGCTCCATTTTAGTTATATCCCGTAGTTCCGAGCTTCCTGCGGTGATTTGGGTGGCCTATACGATTGCATTTCGGAGTCAGCAAGGTCTAGGTAGTGTTGTGCAATACTGTACCATGGTGTATGTCTGGTCTGAGCAAAATACTACATCGCGGCGATTTTCAGATTTTTCTCTCACGGCAACCTCAACGGAACACAGCGGTAACGCTCTTTACTTTTTCTCAGTGCTAGTCACAGTGTCGGTGCGTTCACAATAGTTGACAGTGATAGAACTGACTCGCGCCAAACTTGCAGATGTTCAATGCCATTCGAGCGTGTAGCCTGTTGCGAGTCGCTGTTCAGCCCACTGTCTGCAATGCTCTACGGACGAGCATTATCACACGAAGTTATGCCACGCCTTCCAAGAAAGAAATAATCGCATCCTTTGATAATGTGGTGTCCGAGTACAAGACCTACAAACCCATCTCTCCTGGTATTCGTCACTTCAAACGTCCCGACAACCCACACCTATACAATGGTAATCCCGTCCGACTCCTTACCGTTCCCCTTCGTCGGAAAGGTGGCCGAAACTCGACCGGACGCATCACAGTACGCTTCCGGGGAGGAGGACATAAACGACGGATACGGCTCGTTGATTTCATGCGGACCGAGCCGGGGGAATACGATGTCATTCGGATAGAGTACGACCCAGGTCGGTCAGCTCATATTGCGCTTTTGAAAGCACGGGACGTCGAGGTCGAGGGTACGGCATTGTGGAAGTACATATTGGCACCAGAAGGACTCCGGGCGGGGGATGTTGTGCAGAGCTTTAGATCGGGTATACCGGAGGACCTGTACCGAGAGGTCTTTGGTACACAGACGGAGGCTGAAGGCCAAGATATTGACGCTGCGGAGGCGGAACGGAGGGCGGAAGAAAGAGCAACGACCCATGCACTGGGTATCGGTATTCTCAGCGGAAAGACGATCAAGCCCGGCAACTGTCTCCCTCTTAAACTCATACCGACGGGAACTGTGATTCATTGCGTTTCACTCAAACCGGAGGGCAAGGGTGCTCTAGTTCGGGCGGCTGGCACGTTCGCTCGAGTGCTACATCACGAGGAGGGTGGTCGATACAGCCACATACGCCTCCAGAGTGGTGAAATACGCAAAGTACTCCAGAGCTGTGTTGCTACTGTTGGCAAGGTAAGCAACGCGGCTTGGGGTGGCCAGTCTCTTGGTAAAGCTGGCAGAAGTCGTTGGCTGGGATGGCGGCCGCGCGTCCGCGGTGTTGCCATGAACGCGTAAGTTGTCCATTGATGAAATCAGACTCGCTCATTTCGTATTCTCTGCGTAGTTGTGACCATCCTCACGGTGGTGGACGCGGCAAATCCAAGTCCAATAAGCATCCTGTGTCTGTATGGGGCTGGCCAACCAAAGGCAAGCGGACACGCAAACCGGGACCCAAGGGACCAAAAGGCAGCAACAAGATGGTACTCAAGGAGCGTCCTCGGGGCAAGGAGAAGCGGTCGGGTTCGTCTACGTAGTTCCCCTGTTACTTAGATACGTCGCGGTCACGTGACATACGCGTTTATTGCATTTCCGTTGCGCGTCTGTTTGCTGTCTGCTGTGTGTTGGCCTTAAATGCGACGCGTGCTATGAACAGCCTCCCGCTTTCGCACCACCGACCTCGTCATCGCTGAAGCCAACATGCAGCAACCCTCGCCATCGCCCACCATCACACGGTCCAATGCTCTCTCCCGGACATCCTCAGCGGCGAGCATATCATCCGATGACATTTCGCGTCGCACTCGCAAGCGGTTCACGAGTGTCCAGCTTGTCATGCTGGAACAACTGTTCCACCTCACCTCTCATCCAACGCGTGAACAACGCGAGGCCGTCGCTCAGGCCACTGGCATGTACGTCCCTGCCCCGTCATTTGCTTCCGTCACACGACCTGCTAACGCAAGTTCGTGTATTTTAGGGAAATGAAGTCTGTGACGATCTGGTTCCAGAACAAACGCCAGACAGAGCGCAAGGTGGCCCTTCACCACGCCACTAGCCAATCGAACCTCGAAGGGCACGGCCCTACACCATTCCCTGATCGCGGACCAGTCACACCCCATCCATCCATATCTTCGCACACCTCACGCCCCACTCATGCTCGGACCATGTCCACATCCAGCCTTCATACTCCCCGCAGAAAAATAACTCCACCCCGTCCACGACCATCACTCGATCGTGTCGCCGCGCGAACAGAGTCACGGCTTCCCCCTCCCCGTACGCCCACCAAACCGCGCGATCCTCACGCATCACCATGGGACAACATGCCCTCCTCGCCACTTGCACCGCCGGTGAGCCCACCAGCGCATGATTTTATTGACTTTGTTGGGCATGGGCGGACACTCGAGTGGGCATGTGAGGCGGCACGACTCGCGGAGAAAGGTCACACGAGGATATCCTCTAGCAAAAGTGCCTATCATGGTACTGGGTGTAGCGATGCAGGAGACGAGGCGGAGGAAGAGAATGTTGAGGCTATTACTCCTGAAGGTAGCTTTGGTTCCGATCATATCATGTCGCGCCCCCGGAAGCTTGCAGATACGCATTCACAAACTTCTCTGCGAAAACCTGGCCTGTCAAGGGAACTCCAAGCATCGGAGAGTGAACGAAAAGATGTAGGACGTGATGATGATATGATGCGAGCTGCACTTGTTTTATGTGGTCTTGGACGGAAACTATGACCGCCGCCCACCGTAATCATTGTATATGCTGCCTACCACGATATGTCTTGAAGTTGTATGTATGCCGCATGACAAAACCCCTGTTTTAGTTACCAGTTATGGCATTTTGATCATCGCACCGAAGCCATATTTTGCAGCCATGCATTGGATGTAAATATTCAGATCAGTCCAGTGCGTCCAGGCTCTCCCTAATCAACCTCACTCGGTCCTCCACAGCATCCAGAGTTTTCCGTAGACCCGCCACTTCCTCTCTCCAGTTGCTGACAGCAGGTTCCGAGGGCAAACCTGGCACAGAGCCACCCGGCCTTGCTCCCCCAATGGACATCTCCTCCCAAATGCTATGGACAACTTCCTGCACCCACTTTTCCTTCTCTACCGCCTTCTTCGCCGCTTTCCGTCTCCCTGCCTCTTCACGCTTACCGACGAGCGAGAGCGTCCATAGGTTACTAAACACTAAGGCCACGATCACAAACCACAAAATCGTCGTCGATGATGACTGCTCCCATGCCTCCTTCACGAGCTCGATTGCACCCATCGTTGATCGCTTAGCCACAGTGTATGTCCCCTCGAACGTTTCGTATGCCCATTGGAGACCTCGTCTATTCCTATCACGCTCCCGCGCCTTCCATACCTCCTCGTCCGACGCACCCGGAGCCAATCCAGGCTCAGGTGCCTCAACAGGCGTCAGCGGTTCGACTGGTGCAACCGCACATGGATCGACACCTTCGGGTATGAATTCGAGTTGGTGCTCCTGGATGTACATCCGCATCGCCTTGTCCAGATCGGAGTGATACGACTTCTGTCCTTCGATTGCGCTTCTCTCGATGAGACCTGCGAGGAAGAGGAGGAGCGGGGTAAATGATTATCGCACTGTCGTATGATTGATAGAACTACCTTTAATAAAGCTTCTCCCCGTCCATTCCACCTGCGTCGTGACGATGACTCGTGTTGAGATCGTACTTGCCCACATGATGCAGGTACGTGTCTCCACAACGAACACGCCGCCACTCGGCACGTCTGGCGTCTTGGTAGACGTCATCATAATGACGTGGTCATCAAAATCACAGTACACATTCTCGTCGTGGATCTCGCACTTCGTCTGCTTCGGTCCAACACTATTATTGAGTGGCTTGACATAGGACATATTGCGAGACAGCAACTTTGATCCCGGGTCAACCGGTATCCAGTCCGAGATTTGAATGTCTAGGGTGACAAGTGGCGGTCATGTCCTAGTCACCGCGAGTGTGTTTGACGCTTACCCGTGAGCTTCTGATCTACTCTCATGAAGTCCTTGATGAACCCGCTCGCAAACATGAGGTTGTAGATCTTGTCCGGCGTACCCGGCAACACCGTCTCAAGTGCTACCTCGCTCAAATGGCCATCATTCTTGGAACACGAACAATGTGTTACCTTGTTGGCGCTGCCGATGGGCACCGTCATCATGCTTACTGCAGGCTCTGAGATACTGGATGCGGAGGCGATATCTCGCGAGGAGTTTGTCCGACTCTGGGGTTCCTCAACAACGCCGTATTCGGGTCGGGCAAGCCGCCATATGTTGGCAATAATGTCGAAGGTGGTGTCGCGAGAGAGGAAGGATGCAAAGGTATATTTGGCTTGGCGAGTCGTGATTTGGATTGCGTTTGGAATAACGAAAGCGGTCATCTTCTTCTCGAGCGCCGTAATCTCGTCAATAGGAATAGAAAGCTACAAAATAATACCATTAGTTGGGGTGGCATTCAGATTGGGAAGAATGGTACGCATACATCAGTGATCCAACCGAATATGTTAGCGTGGAAGCAGATGTGGTTTTCTGAAATATAAATTCTCCCTTGGATCAGAATCTCCCTTTGAAGGGCACAGCCATAATCTGTTAAATAGCTCAGGATGGACATCGATGGCAGAAACGATAATGCGCACCTTCAATGAGGTAGTCTCCTTCAGGTACGCTAGGAAAGAGCTCATGGAAGTCCGTGTTACGTTTATTACTCGCAACTGCAAAACCAGTGACAGGAATCTCCGCCTCCAATTCGTCGTCCGACTCAGAGCCATCGTCATTCGAATCAGATGACTCCGTCTGGTAATGCCTGTCTGAGACATCACTACTTTTGCTCAATGATACTTGCCGGTCGCTCATTTCGACCGTCCCTGGCATTGAGTGCACTGAGGACGAAGCCACGTGTTTCGTCCTGTCAACAGAGGGTGCCGTTCCATCACTCGGGGCCTTGGATCTATTTTGTCCAGCAACATTCTTGGGTGCCTGAGGAAGAGGAGGGACAGGAGGGATGACAGGGACTCTGGAAGTGGCGTTTGCCATCGCCAGACCAGGAGCCGCAATTGCACTGGCGATACTTGTCGGTTTGCGTTCTGGTGTGGTAACGGATGGTCGACGCCACCCCGGACCAGATTTCTTTTTCTTCTTCGAGCCCGAACTCTTCGCTGACTTGAGCGAAGTAACGTCGGGGTCGCTAGCGAAACTGAGAAATTCGTGGGACTCGGCCTTTGGTGGAGTCGTAGCGGTAGGCGAGTCGACTAAGCCACCTGCAGGTACGCCGTTATGACTGTCCTCGTGGGGGTCGTCTTGACGGCCTCCTACTGTGTCACGTCCCCTATTCGACGATTGATCGAGTATTAAGGGGACAGGTGGCTGGGTACGACTCCGAACAGACTGCTTGGAGCGCTTCTTCTCCACAGCCTGAACCGGAGCGTCAGGGGATGTCACACTTCGCGAAGTGTGCTTGTCGATTAAGCCTTTGAGGTTGCCCGTCGATGACGCAGGACTTAGCTGACGCGAGCTCTTCGAAGGAGAGCCTTCTAGCATTGCGGATGCCGGGTTATCGTGACGCATGTTGTAGCGACTCGGTGTGGGTGTGGTCAGTGTGTCTTCTCCCATGGACCGCTCTACATTTACGTTCATCGTGTATGCAGCAAGAGAAATTGCGTGTCTGTCTGGAATCTGCCGGTCGTTCGAGCGCGTGCGTCTGTGAGCCTGGGTGTAAGTGTCGTTGGTGTGGGCGGGCTCCATAGCGAGGTCGTTGAATCCCGAGCTGGTAAGACGTGGGGTAGGAGGGATAACGCCAATGTTAAAGCTTCCTTTGGAGCTGTGCGAGTGTGTATCAGATGCATTATCGACATTCGTCCTTGGCAAGAGATGGGAGGACGGGGGTTGTGAGTGCGAATGAGAGTCAGAAGGACGTGAGTCTGAAAGGCCGTCATCACGAGGAACACTGCCATTTGAGCCTGCGGGAGTCGATGATTTGACTAGCCTGGTGAGGAAATTGGGGGCCATTGCACTTGGGCGCTGGATTGTGGGTATGTCGTCGTTGAATTACACCCGTTGAAACTTACCTCGACGTCGGCGTCAAAGACTCGAGGGTTCCGCAAAAGGAAATCACCCAGTGCAATATCTGATGTCAAATGTTGGCCCAGCATCGGACTGAACAACCTTCGAACAAAGTGAGTTGAAATTGGCCAAATTTCTTATCAATTCTCACTTCGAAACTTCGGACCGAATGAGGCCACCTCCAACACTGCTCTGGGAATCTCTAGATCAATGATCTATGATTGCAACAAGGTTCCCTTAGCTATGTAGACATACACGTAGTACACGATAATGTTCCCATCGTACATGAAATTTAGCCAACTTAGACCGTGAAAGAAAGGAAAGGAAAGGGACTCATGCAGCCGCAGCTGATGGTTTGGCGACAGCCAGTGCATGGTTGTCAATCGCGATACCTTCAGAGCGTCGGTGAGTATGTGAAAGGTGCACACCCAGGAGAACCTACTTTGGGTTGCATTTGCAGTCTTGTAAATTCCAATTAGGCGGTGGCTTAGTTCAAACATATCGTTCCTTCGAGACGAGTAAGAAAGCAGGCTAGGGGAAGACCAATGGAGCGTACCTCAGTGAGATGATGATAAATTGAGCATTCTTTGTCCTGTCTTTGATATAGTTGGCAACAATCGACACATTCCGGAAGTCGAGTGCAGCATCGATCTCGTCCATGAAATACAATGGGGTAGGCTGCAAAAATATTATTATGTGATACTCGCTGCGACGACCAATACGTACCTTGAATACGTGAAGTGCGAATACCAGTGCCAACGAACTCAAGGTCTGAAAGGAATGTCAAGATCACTAAATAACATACATTCGGCGTCATACCTTCTCTCCACCCGAAAGGTTCGAGATGTTCTTCCAGCTCTTCTTTGGGGGCATGACACTAAATATAATGCCCTCCGAGAACGGATCCATGCTGTCAACCAGCTCTAGTTCGGCATTGCCGCCTAAAGTTATCATCTAACGGGTAGGAACGTAAGCATAACATAGCATGAAAGTATGTCTGGTATTGCACCTGATACATTTCCTTCAATTTCAGCGAGATGAGATTGAAGCCAGCCATGAATTCATCTAAGCGCTGCTTGCGGAGGCCATCGTATGTTTGCTTTTGAGCATCGCGAGCTTCTGTGATCTGTTCGAGGTCCTTGGCACGCCTCAGGAACTCTTCTTCGCGCTTCTTGTAGTCCTTCAGAACGCCAAGGTTTGGTTTAGCACTTTTGACTTTCTCTGACAAAGGGATTAAACGCTATGGAACCTAGTCACCGGATATCATGCGTACCATCAAGTAATTCGGCGTTAGCGACTAGGTCACGCCTCTGGAATCGCTTGAGCTCCGGTTCGCTGTAGATGTGCAGCTCTGTGGACGATTGACGCTCCCGGGCTTTCCTTGATGGTGGAAGTACAGGGTTCCCAGATTCTTGTTTTACTTGCGGTTCCTTAGGCTCTGCGCCTTCAGCTTCCCCTTCGGCCCCTTCGTCTTCGTCGTCTTCGTCGTCGCTACCGTATTGCATTTTAGATACAAAGGTCCGTATTGGAAAAAAAGGGACCTACTCGATTTCTTCAAGTTGGAGCTTGTCGTGTTCAGTTTGCCAGTGGCTGAGTTTCTCTTCGTTCTGTGCGGCTTCTTTCTTGACCTCATTTAGCGATTGGGTCAGCTCCATCTATCACACAGTGAGTAAAGTTATTGAAAGTAGTTCAGTAGTACGGACCTCTTTATCCCTGAAAGCTTTGATTTCTTCTCGCTTTGCCTCGAGCTGGAGCTTCAGATTCTCAAGATCGTCCTTGGAGTTTTCAGCTGCGGCTTGAGCAGCCTCGACTTTTTCCTTCAACTCTTCCAGGTACTCAGCGACTTCTGCAAGCTGTTGCTTCAATTGGTCCAGTTCTTCGTCGACTTCTCGGACAGACTCTGTGTTACTCTCAATCGCAGAGGCGAGCTTCACAACATCTTTCTCAGCTTTAGCTTTCCCCACTTCAGCCTTCGTGATTTCGTCGTTTGCGAGGTTGATATGCAACTTGATCCCATCTACAGTCGACTTTTGTTTCAGAAGTCTTGACCCACCGATGTCAAGAATCTTCTTCTCGAGATCTTTGATGGCTGACTCGATGCTTCCTGATTTCGACTGTAGCTGCTCAAGTTCTCTTGTGCACGATGAAATTTCGCCTTCCAACGCAGTGATGCGCCCCATGTCCCGCGCGTCGGGCTTACTCTGTGCCCTATAGACCACCTGAGCCTTGCTCATCTTAATTAAGAGGATATGTTTGCTTACTGGAGATCACGAACTCTTCTCTCCGCCTCTTCCAGCCGTTTCCGTCCGTTGTTGATATCCAGCGTCACCTTCTCGATGTCCATATCAAGCTGTGGACCCTGTTGAGTCAGCCTCTCCGCCTCCGCTTCCAGCGCACGCAATTGCTTCTGGGCCTCGTCCAGCGCACGCCCCGCGTCTTCGCTCTCCTGCTCCCACGCACGCAACACCTCCGGCCGCACAGTCTCTGGTGCGAGTTTCGAGCTCATCCCCCCGCGTGTAACATGGTTCCCACCACCGGACATGGTACCGGAAGAATCAATCAGTTGACCTGCAAGCGTAACAACGCGCCAACGCTTCGCACTTCCGAACGCTATCCTGTTTGCCTGGTCGAGATCCGGCACAACGAGGGTGTTCCCGAGGCCCTTGTAAAACGCAGGTAAAAATTTGGGGTCCTTCGGCGTAATAAGATCGAACAAACGTGGTACACCCTCAGGTGTTACTACACGTTCGTTCATCTTATCGACGGCAAGCTTCTCAAGCACCATAAAGTTTGCACGTCCTACATTTTGTGCACGCAAGGAGTTGATGCACGCTTGGGCTTGCTCTACGGTATCCACGATCATATTGCCGAGCGCCCCGCAGGCTGTAGAGACCGCGACGTCATACTTGTCGGGGATCGTTCCAAGTTGACCGAGCTTTCCCTAAAGGAATATTAGCAGCAGACAGATTCGAGGCAGTAGATGTTACATGGAAGCCTTCGATGCGTCCGGTCTGCTTCAGCCGTGTGAGGTGATCGAGCACCTTGTTCTGGGAGGTGCTGGCTGCTTGTGATGCCCTGGCATCGTCTGCCCTTTGACGCAAGGAAGATGCCTTGGAGCGAAGTTCTTGTACACGGGCTTTCGCGTCCTGCGAAGCGACGTGAGGCAACGAGAAAGAGATAATTTCAGGGCGTTCGCACCTCGTACTTCTTGCTATGGCCTTGAAGCTCTCCTCGCATAGCGGTTCTCTTAGCCTTCAGTGCCTCCAGCTCGTTCAGCTATATGAGCGCATCAGTAGCCAGACACACTTGACTCAGAAGCTCTGACCTTCTCTTCATGAGCTATTTGCTTGGTTTGTAAATCGTCCTGTGCATTCTTGACCGCCTCCTTAAGGTCAGCTGCTTTCTTAACTAGCGTGTCCCGCTCGCTTGTGGCAACATCGATACTGGCCTTCTTCGCGTTTATCTTGGTTGTCCAGGGCTGCAACTCTTTCTGCTTGACTTCAATTTGGTCGTGGAATACCTGAGTTTTGTCTACGTTCCGATTAAACGGCTATAAGGGTAAATGTACGCAACACCCACCCTTCAGGCTATCCCGAATATCCTCAAGGATATCTTCCTGTTTTCTGAGTTCCGCCTCATGGTCCTCAACTTCAGTTCGCTTCTTCTCTATTTTCGAAGCACACTCCTTGATGGTTCGCTGAGCTTCAGAACGTGCGTTCTCATCCTGTATATTGTGTGTCACAAGCAAGCGGGACACGCTAGTTAAGAAAGCAGACATAATAGGAAAGGCAACAGAGTGACTTACATCCTGTAGGGTTTTCTTCAATTTCTTCGCCTTACTACTGGCGTGCTTTCGTCGTTCCTCGAGGCCAACTACCTGTTTCTCACGAGCGGCTTGGTCTTTGACAGCCAATTCGGCAGCAGATTTGACGTCCTGCAAGCATAAAGTTAACACGAAAAAGCAATCCGAAATAACTATGTTATCAGACCTCATAGGCTGCTTGCCGTTCGATGAAGTGCTTTTCGAGCATTTCCAAGTGCGTGATATCATCTTTATTCCGTTCTTGTTCAGCTGCGAGCTCCTTCTCGTACTGTTCCTACATGTCCCACAAGTATCAGTCAACAGCCCAAAAATTAACGAAGCATAGTATTGCACCCACAATCTGCACGTTGAGTTTCTTTTCATTCTCGAGACACTTCCATATATACCATTGCCATAGCCGGCTCTTTGCGCGGACGGCGTCATTGTACAGACGCAGATAATCAAGTGCCTCGCGTCTCTGCGCCTCCAGAGCATTCTTCTCCCGTTCCACGATGCGCAGACGATTCATTTTCTCTGTCCGTTCCTCTGAAAGCGTTTCCATAGCCGCGAGAGCCTCCTCGATTGGGGTTTTGTACGCCGATGTACCGATGATGTCTTCTAAGTACTCGAGCAGCCCATCTTCGTGTTCATTCTGTGCTTTTGGCTTCATCTGTGCAATTGATTCGACTTCGCCCTGAAGTCACAGTCAATTCACAGGTGCCGAAGATGAGGTAAGAAGGGAGTATACTTGAAGAATGAGGAATCGCTTGTGGTCAAGGTCAATTCCTCGGCCTTTGAGAAGAGTTTGTACCTCTGTGAACGAACTTGTCCGCCCATTGATAGAATACTTGCTTGTGTTGTTCTTGAAAGCTGTTCGAGCTACCACAAGTTGTGATCCAGGAATTGCTTTGTATGCATCCGGGCCAGGCTAAGATGTCTGTGAGTTAAAGTGTCAGGGAACAGAGACGGGACGCACCAAGTCGATGATGTCACGGAAGTGCACCTCGACGCTGCACTCATCGAGCTCTGGATACCGTGCCGAGTTATGGATCAGCTCTGAGAGTTTACCTTGACGCATCTTCGAGGCACGGTAGCCAAACACGAATAGCAGCGCATCGATCGTATTTGACTTGCCCGAACCATTCGGGCCCACAATAGCAGAGAAAGACTGGGTCCCGGGTGAGCGCGAATTATATACGTTCATCGCGGAGACACACCTTGTGGAAGGGACCAATTTCCTGCCTCCCAGCGTAACTTTTAAAATTGACGAGTGCCATCTTATGAATGACCAAGCGCGACTTTTGAACATTTGGTTCTTCCGGGGGAGGAAGTAGCGGTTGTGATTGAGGTTTGGGCCTAGGCTGTCTGGGTTCTAGAAGTGAATGTTCCTCTTCGTCCTCGACAACGGGTGCTGCACGCTTCGTGGACTGGCTGGGGGAGCTATTCTGCTTAGTATCCCGTCGGTTTGCACGTAATGGTGACCCCTTGAATGACGCGTCAAAGCCATCCAAGCCATCCTCATCATCTCCATCGGGGATAGATTGCGAGGGTATTCTGGCTGGAGTGGTGGGGAAGGGCTTTCGGGGATGATGGGATGATGGGCTATCTTCCTCACCCACAGCAGACTGCTCGGCAACAGGCTCCTCCGGTGGTGCGGGTGCTTGGTCGGACCCTTTATGCGCTCTACCTGGTGCACGCTCGCGACCTTGGGGTACAGGAAGAGTATCACCCGAGGCACCTGCCTCCTCTTCGACGTCGCTCTCGATTCGCACTGGCTTTCGTCCAGAACGAGTAGATGTTTTGCTCGAAGATTGAGGCTTGGCAGAAGACCGACGTGCTCTAGAAGCTGGTTTGACCGCCTCTTCCTCGTCCCTTATCTCCTCCGCTTCCGCTGGTGCACGCGTCCCTCTAGTTTTCCCCACGCGTCCCGCCTTCCTGGGTGGCTCATCCTCTTCCCCAGCCCTTTCATCCTGCTCGGCGGATTTACGCGACTTTTTGCGCGCGCGCGGTACATCGCTTTCCTCCTGGGCGTCCTCACCCTCTTCTCCTTCCTGTTCCCCCTCCTCCTCCTCGACCTCCTGCAGCCTTCCTCTGCCAGATGTACGCGTGCTCCCAGATGGCCTGGACAGTGCTCCTACACTGGATGCTCTCGATGACGGTCGACGGACCCTAGATGATGAAGGCGGCTTTGTGCTCGATTTCGACACGTTCTCCTTCTCTGGTTTGTCTTCGGTTTCGTTCGATGCAGTTGGCTGGCTGCGCTTTCGCTTTGAACCACTGGACGCAGGTGCCGCCACCGATGCGGGCTCAACGGACGCACGAGTGCGAGAAGATCTCCGTGGAGGCATGACTGACAGTGAGTATTGGTCGTGCGGTGCTGACGGGGTCGACGCGATCAACACGCCAAAGGTCACAAGTCACGAGACTATCACCTGGCTTGCAAGTAGATGATTAGATTAGATTAGCTACACTGAACAACCATGTACATCTCGCCCAAGGATTCCCCTACATTTCCGTCCAACCCTCCGCAATACCCTCTAACACACGCCACCTATGCCCACATAACCACCGCCTTATCCGATGCTCATCCCCTCCTTTTCCTTCATCGAGTACACACAAGTCCCCCTGTCCATGCAGCGCAAGGACCGACCACCCCACAACGATCATCCCAGGTGGCCGCTGTGCTCCCAAACTCTCCAGCGCTACGCAGATATCCGCAAGCGTCGAGACAAGAACGCGCTGGTCAGGCATAGACCCACGCTCAATGATGGCGATAGGCACATTGGGAGGGTATGGGGATCCGTCCCTCCTGTCATCACTTCTCGAAGCCTCCTTCACGCCAGCACTACCAATGGACCCATGCGATAGTGAAGGATATCCAAGTAGCGCACCAACGACCTCTCCGAGGCGTGCGACACCCATCAAGATCAACAACGTTCGAGAGCGCTCATACCCAGGCAACCGCACCTCCTTACCCTGCCGCCCAACTCCTGTGCATACAACAAATGTCTCCGAAACGCCCCGTTGGGTCACCGGGATACCCGCAAACGTGGGCGCCGCAATTGCAGAAGATACTCCTGGGACAACCAAAGGCTCAAATCCGTGTGAACGGAAATAAAGAACCTCTTCGCCCGCGCGGCCATACACTGATGGATCGCCTTGTTTTAGCTATCAAGGTATTCAGCGGGTCTTGACGTAGGATCACGGGTGTAGATACATACCCGCACAACAGTTAGACCACGCGTAGCAGCCTCAACAGCAGCCTCCATCATCTCCGTCTGTGCTCCGTCCGCATTCCCAGGGAACTTGCGCGCAATGCGCAGTTCAACATGTTCGGGTATCAGCTGGAGTACAGCAGATGGCACGAGCTTATCGGACAAGACAAGGTCTGCATGTTTCGTCAACGCAGAGTGTGTGGCGAGTGTCAGCATCGACGGATGACCAGGACCTGAACCGACAAGTAAGATACGCCCCTTCTTTGCAGGGGGCGAGATAGGAAGGGCGAGCTGCAAGCCATGCTGTGACCGTCGCTCCGTTTCAAGAGGTAGTACAGACTGTGTTCGAGACGCTTTCCCCTGAGTGCTATGTCCGAGAGGAGGCAGACCGGTGTTGCCGCTCAACAGATCTCGCATATCGGATTCGGAAAGAGTGGCAAGCCGAGGGATAGGCCAATACTCGCTAACCTGCGCAACCCATTGCATCCTGCGTCGCAGTGCCTCGATCGCGCTCTCTGTGTTGTCCGCTCGCCGCATGGGCACAGGCCGATTGGGACTATTCACACTATTGTCCTCGGCATCAATTTCCACATCCGTATCCCAAATAACGCCACTCTCGTCTCCGGTTTCCTTTTCTTGTTCGCGTGCCAGTCGTCTGAGCTGTCCGACACGCACCACTGCACCCCCGACTTCACAAGGAAGCGCTGCAACAGCGTCTCTTCGTATGCGACCGGCGAGACGACAACCCTCTCCATTGGCAGTGACAGCGAGTTGCATTGAGCTCTTCTTGCCCGTCGCCTGGTCGACAAAACGGTGGGTGGCAGCGAAGAAGAAGTCACATAGGGCAGGCATGTCTGTGATATTGACGGGTATACGACGGGATCGGCATATTCGAGCGATGTGTGGTGCAAATTTTCGGGGGCTTGTGGGGAGGGACGTAGATAGGAATGTAGACAGTGTCCCAGTGACGCATACGAGCGAGATAGAATGTGTGTCTGCCAAGTACGCATCAAGCGCAGCAATGTCCCGTTCGACGTCGGGCTTCGTATGGATCTCTGTTGCAGGCGCAATGAGTTCGTCGGTAAATGTCTTGGAGGAGAGTTCAGTCCAGTCCAGGACGGTTAGCTGGCCCTGCTCCGTACGCCATTTCAACTCCTCACACAAGGCCTGCAAACCCCCGTGGACGAGCACAACGACATCCGCATCTGCCTCGAGAGATGCATAGGCGCGCGATGCAGCAAGTGCATCTCCACCTATGATCAAAACCGTCTTCCTCTGCATACGGAAGGACAGCAGGAGTGGTGCTCCGCTAGTGGGTTGCGGAAATGGATCCATACCTAGTGGGTCAGTGAAGAACAGAGGAGGGAAAAGGTACTGGCAGTGACGGAAAGATAAATAGTTTATAAGATAGTGTCAGGGCCATGTCCTCAGCTCGACGCCATTATCGCAGCGGACCAAACTCCTTAGAGTCAATCGCCATAATGACCAAATACTTGCTTAGTCAGCACTGTCGACGACAGCCAAGCCAATGATCAGGCTGAGGCTGTCTAATGCAGCTAGTCGACAACAACACAGTGAGCACATCCACCACTCCGTAACACGATAACCTGGTCATGTCGAACCGGATAGTTCATTAGACGGCTCACAGAGCTTTTCGAGACGACCAAGGACAAGGGCACCGTATGGCTTACTCATAAACGACGTGAGTCCCCTCTTCATCCCTGATCTACGGTTGCTTACCCCTCATGTCCTAACACACAGTCACTCACGATGGAGAAGATACAGTAATGGATGATGGAGACCAATCTAACAAGACATCTAACAACGAATACCCTTGTCTCGTGCGGGTCACCGATGGTAAAAATGCACATTTCTCAACGCACGTTCGTCCCCCCTGCTATAGTACACAAGGTAGAATGACTCTAATGACCTTCCTAGGTTCGTCCTGCAGACTTGATGAAATTTCATGCTGCCTACGGTGCACTTCTCAAAGCCTCTTTCACCACTCTCCGAAAGCGAGACAAAAAGCGTGAAAAACAACGCGCTGAACAAACTTCCCGAAGGAAACAACGTATGGCGGAACCTGTTGTCATTAGCGGGCCAAAGCGAGGTAACGGACGGCGGAAGCGGCAAAGGAAAGTGAAGGCTGCTTCTAAGCAGCAAGTGGCAAAAGAATGCGCAGCTAAGAAAGAGGAGACGAGGAGCAAGGTCCAAGTCCCCTCATAGGAGTGCTCAACATTGGTGTGCGAAGTATGGAGTGACAACTTATTGTACATACATACCACACGGAGAAATGACAGTTATTTCCTTGATTTGGGTTGCAATTCGAGTGGCGAGTGAAGACGTAGATAACTTCAAATTACCGGCTGCATACATAGAAAGTAAATATTAGTGATTGTTCTGTTGGTTCTATCGATATTTAATGTGACGCAAAGCATACGACGATGTGATGGAATGCAGCAAGGTTATATCGGGTGATCCAAGCAATGAAGCATATCGAATGTTGTTCCCAAGAGTGAAAGAAGACAGATAGTTCACCAAAGACGAGGACGTGAGTCCAACCATAGATCTCGACATTTGACCTGTTCAGGAGTTGCTTCTCCGTTGCCCCAAGCAGCATGTTCCACATCCAGAGTATTCCTCGCTGTGCACAGTCATCGACGATGCTTGATCTATGTTGGTGACGTCATCACAGTCCACCTGCGGGCTGGTTGCGCTTTCTTGAGATTTATCGGGAACTGCACAAACTGTCTGCGAAGAACCAATAAGGGCCACAGTTTATACACTATAATCCAATCCAAATACCATTTCGCCGAACGCAGTTGCGACAGGCTCGCTTTTCTGGGCTCCCGGAGGTGCGTGATGTTTTCGTTTAAGCAAATTTCCGACCAACTTCTTCCAACCAGGCTTCGAGACTTGAGGCTCTGGTGGAGTGAGCTGTAGCTGGATTGTGCGGAGTTAATGGAGCGATGCATCACTGCAACTTACCAGCAAGGATGATTTATTGTTGTCTATCGCGCTGCGGTTATCTCCCATCGTTGAAGTGTCTGTCCTTCCTAAAGAAGGAGATGGGTCCTCGGGTCGATGATGAGCGGGGCACTACATGAACAAAGTCACGAACAGACGTGGAAAACCGATGTAGGTCGAAAACTTACATTCATGATGGATGTATTGCTCGCTGAATGGTCGTTACCTCCGTGCTCTGGAGCACCAGTATTTCCCTCCTTTCGTGAAAGGGGAAGTTTTACACCAGGTCGTACATCTGCAGGAAGCTGTGTACCTCAATATCAACACTCCGTGCTCATGGGAATATTCGAAAATGAGATTCACATCCATGGCGGAAGACGAGCTGACTGGTGAGCCAGGTATATCTGCAGGCGGTTCGGGTACGTCATTATTATCCTCATCCGATTCGACTGCGGCCCTCTCAATCGCTCCCAGTATCGAAGCCGACCACGCGCCATCAGGATCAAACTACTCGAAGTACTCGTTCAGCCTCAAAAATATACTCGATAATATAGGAAACCTACACCGATCTTAATCTCAGGAAGAACATAAGGATAATCCGGAAGGAATCCAGCGCGAATTGACGGCCCCTAGAAGGCTTGTATTAGGCACAAGATCGTGACCCGAAATCACTTACCAGATTCAGTGGGGGCAACGATGGAGGGGACGGATCGATGCTTGGTTTACATTGCATCAGACAAACCGACGGTTACACGGAGGAGAAGCAGAGACATACGGGTGATACGTGATGTCCTGTCGACGTGGTGGAACACGTGTGGAATACACAAGTCCATTTGTCCAGTGAGGAACCACATCCGTGCGCATAGAGTAACTGTACCGTATTCAGACCATGGATAACAGGATGACACAAGAAAGTCACCATGAAGTCGCCCTCGATTCCTGTAAATACATCACGCTATCTGATCCTCGGCACGCGCGAGCGGTATCTAACAACACACTGTTACCGCTGCCTAGCGAGCTTGTTGCGCTAATGGGTGTTTGTAAGGACTCCCCAGTCCCACTTCCAGAACTACTGGGGATGTATCCGTTCTCGCCAAGGCGTTCCTCGCTATCTGCATCTGTCACTGTAATGACGCAACGGGGTACCTCGCGAGTGACGGCTTGTGGAACAGATACGGATAGGCCGCCCCATGAACGGGCATTGCTAAAGTTTGCACCACTTGTGTGTGTTAGCATCCCAGGACTAGGTGTGACCGGGGGCATAACATCCTCAAGGATATCAGTAGGGCTTTCTGAACACTGATGCTGTGCTAAATCCCTGGAGCAACAATAATCGTGTCAGAATGAAGAACCACATAGATGCCAGTAATGTATACTGACTCGGGGAAGTCCTTGCGAGGAGCAACTCGGTCCAATTGTTGCGGGTTTTCAATGACCAACGACGCTGGGGTCATCCTGTGCCTTCACCCGGTGCGAACATGAACGGAAAGAAAGTTAACAGCAAGAAAGAGGGGGTGGGGTGGGGTGGGGATTGAACGATTCACCTTGGTACTTTGAGGGTCGAGCGCCTTCTAGGCTCCATTACGTAGAAGGCGGGAGAAGAACTGAGGTAAATCAGTGGAAGAGAAACGCGAGTTATATGCCTCGACTATGCTGTGAGCAGTATCTGTCATCACTATACTAGCGGTAGAAAATTGGCTGTGCCATACTTACAATAACAAGGAGACTCGTCCCCACACACAGGATCGGTTGACACCTGCCGTGCTCCCTCTTATGCGAAATTAAGAGGCCCATAGCGCCAGGCCCATCTGAAGGTTGAAGCTGGGAGTCGGTAAGCGAAAGATACTTCCACACTCTGGATCCTGATCCACCTCCAGTCACTTCAAGGCTTACACGTACTGTCAAGTACCGGGCGCCACCTCATCAATAGCTCGCAGTACGAGTGTTCGGGAGCTTGCCGGGCAGCACCTGTCACTAGTACGGTCAGTGAAGGTTGTCATTCTAATATGTAGGAGGCACGACAACTAATAGAATATTGTCTTTGCGCGAGTGGCTGTGATGCCGCGCTTCTCTTTCTTCAACCCGATTCGACAGCAACACGCGGACCCCGGGCGCTCGTTGAAACCATGATATTTGCGGGCGACGAAAAAAGGCGAACAATTTCCAGTTGCAGTGACCTTATCTGCTGTAATGTGACAACTATGCTATGCAGAACAGAAAAGACGCCTAGTCTACTCACTTAACAAGGAAAGGTAGTCCTGTGGTAGCGGCACGCCAGAACGATCAATCGGAGAGCGCCAGATAAGAATAACATGGCGCGACAGACTCCAACACGACATCATATAGCCGACTCCACAGCTCATCCTCCAATTTCTTCAGCACCAATTCACTGACACCAACTTTCGGGGGCTCCCATGGATACATCACGCCATACGTTCCAGGAAGCGTGAATTGCGATTCTAAATTTTGACCGAGCCAATCACAGCACCAGCAACACTCCTTGCTAACAGCAATCACAGCCTCCTCAGCTTCCGCCAGCTCCTCTGAACGTCAGTTGAAGGATACAAAAAGGATGGAAGGAACGCACCGGCTGGACAATCTGTTGCATTCTTTGTGGATTTTCAAGTTCCACATCTTGGTCTGCTTGCGCCGAATAATGCTTATAATAATTCAAGAGACCAATCAGCGCGGCCTCGGGATGGACGCAGTCGAAGAACATGTCCGAATCACAGCCTTTTTCCGAATACCCATCCTCTAGAGTATTCAGAACGACATGACGATCTTGTATCATGTCTGGAAACCGTATAAAGAACTCTTTGGAGGTTTCGCCCAGTGTCAAAACCGAGGACGGAGACCGAGGCACCTGGACGAGACCAAATTTAATGTCCTTCAGAAGTTCGGGAAGCGCGTCATTGCTGCAGAGAGAGTGTACTGCTGCATGCAATGCGACGACCATCCACAGGTAACGAAGGACTCGATACCCCTTACTTGCCCCCAGTGGTGGTTCTAATCTCCCCGACTCGAAATCTGTTCCGGTAGCTCATTTAGCTCCACCAGTCAAGTGAAAATCTGATTGACATACCAAATTCGTATGCGGCTATGGATTAGCGACTGATGATAAGCTCTGGTTCAAAGCATTAACGAGACACCTACTGAAGCCTCTTTGCCTTGGCAAGAATATACTATCCACCATATTTGTCTTCATCAATAGACCCCTGACAATCTCGGCTTTCCAGGTGACAAAGTAATAAAGGTAGCGGCACCAGAAATTTAATGTCACCATTTCCTTGTCCAGATTTTCGTTCCCCATTTCCATAGCTCGCTTCACCTTTTCAATGGATTGATCCACGTAGGACAAGAAAGCGACCAATATCCTGGACCAGTCATACTTCGTCTTATCGGAAAATTCCCATTCCAGCTGTCCTCTGGCGATTCTAGTAGACTGTATTTTCGGCAAACACTCGAGCATGACTAGCCACCGTGGCGGCTTGACCCATTTTCGAGTGATCTCGTGGCGATGATTGGGTTTCCACTGGCCAATCAACTCAGCCAACGGCTTGCCACCGCACAGCCTGGTATCCTCTCTGACGCGCAAGCTGAAATTACGGAAGTTTCGCGAGAGGAAAAAGATTTCAAGGGCCTCCAGCTGCTCGCCATAGTGTTTTGCATGCCGATCGACGACTGATAGAGCAGCCCAAGTATCCGTGATGTGCTCTATAAGCTCTGAATGAAGAGGGCTACGAAAGAGTCAGCGCATTGTAATCTACTCGAAGCCGTGCAATAATACCCTGCTACAACTTCGTCAAGTGACCGTTTCTGGCCGAGCCTCAGGAGGATGGGTGGCGCGAATGAAGACACATGCGGGTCTTGGGCTGCGATTAGGATCCGAATTGGCTGTCCTGGGTCAATAGAACCGGTGGCAGCGATAACTCTCTTTGCGTTCGGATCGTTTTCATCGTTGCACGTCAGTAAGGTGGTGAGGTGGCGCAGAAAGGAGGGAATGACTTGACGTTTTAAAAGAGAGCCCTTCCTGCACCGCGAATGCATGTAGCATGGTCGTGAGCCCACGTATACGACGTTGAAGCTCTGCTTTCTCTTGTTGTGTATTCATCAGTATTTTGACGAGCTGGGAGTGTAACTTGACAACGATATGGGGGCATAGGGGCAGTCTTAGGGGTGTTAGGACTTACCGGAGTTTGAATGGGACTTATGGACTTACCTTGTAAGGTAGGCCTTTTCCACAACTCGCCGTGGGTTGCCCGACACTGCACCGTGTCGTCCCGTCAACGCCATGCTTGAATCTTGACTGCACTGAGCCTTCGTACTCACTCAGATGCACCTGTTCAGCGGGGATATCATTGTCTTTGAATCTTGACGGCGCGGAGCCTTTGTATTCACTCAGACGCATCTGTTCAGTGACAGATAATATTGTTACTTGTCTGCCCACTACATATGTCCGGCCCGACCAAACGTGGCCCGCGGTGGTCATCCGAAAGGGTTGAAGAACCCACTGGGCGGGAAGAACATTGGGAGACCACGCAAGAATGGTGAGCCGGCTCGGCTAAGAAACACCACTGAAAAGGGTGAGTTCCATAGTGCAGACTGTGCCGTGCTCCGTTTGCTATGCTGACACCCTTCCTTGTGCAGGTTCCTCTGCGGCGTCGTCTGCTGTTCCTTCGCGGTCGTCATCACTAGGCGTATCTCCAACACTGGGAGCTACTGGAGGGGGCATTTCCCCTCTTTCCTTGGCTAATTGCAATACTCACTTTCTTTGTACATAGCAAATCTACCTACGAACAGCAGCCCATCCGCATCACGACGTCCCAATCCAATGGTGCTGGGAAATGAGTATAGGACTAGCCCACCAGCGGTGATTTCCCTCACATGCCGAAGGGGGGATAACAGAGGTATGTGAGTAGTGCTTATATATATGTAGAGGAACGACGACAACAGCACTTTGTAACTAGTACAAAACCTGTACTTTTACTACCTTTTGACCTTTTTGTACTTTCATTGCTTCCATTGCCTTTGAGTATTTTAAAAACAGAAAAGTAAAAGCTCGCAAAGTATGAAAAGCAAATTGATACATTTGCTGATAGCCTACTACTTATGCTGAAAACGGTGACTGACCCCGGTGACTGACCAAGTCGGTCCCGACTCCCGAGACAGCACGTGCAGTCAGTAGGGGGATAAAAAAGAAAGGTTACACTCACTGCACCTGAGTTGTGTGGGACTCGACATTCGCTGAGCAGCGATCACGAAATCCATATTATCGTAGGTTCCGTGCAAGGTATATCAGAATACAAAAATGACGTGTCCAGGGATAATAATACTTCGGGGTATCAAGGTGCGCAAAAGTAGAACAATGGCAGTCGAGTCGTCGACTGGAGCGAATAGATCGAAAATACACGGAGACCAAGAGAAACGGGACCAGGTATGCATGCTTAAACGCGGCACAGAAGGATGCTACTAGTAGTAGCCTGAGGTCACTGAACTGTCGTCGGTAATCATGGAGAACGCGTCCGGCGACAGTCCAGCGTTTACGTGATTCTGCCCAATTGGCACCACAACGAGGGCCTACAAGGATATGGATTAGGACCATGAAAGGGATTCGCAAAAGGGTTTAAATACCCATGTAGGTGATTCAGATCCCAGTTTGTTCTGCAAAGTATACTGGTATGGGACATTCCAGGTCCTATTAACTGGACCAAAAGGCAATTGCGTTCTTTGCCGTCGTTCCCACGAAGTCTGCTCCTGAGGCGGACCAGCCGATTCACCAACTGGTGGTTGGGTTGCAAGATGTAGGAGTGAAATCGCAGAATGCACATCAGAGGGGGGTTGCGGGTGTGGAGGGGGCTCGCCCGTGGCACTGACTGAATGTGGTTGAACTGGTACGAAGCCACGCTCAGACGGACATGTCATAGAACTGTCTGATGGAATAGGTTCTGCTGGAATAAAGTCGGGTATGACATGGAACGCGACTTCTCCGAAATCCAGCCCCTAGAGAAGAGTCAAACAAACCAGGCTATCTCTTTTGAATAGAAAACTTACGAAGTCCATATTCGGTATTGTTGGTACCTCCCGCGAACTTGTTGATGATTGATTTGGGGACGCAATGTGCTGCAAGCCTGCAGGGACTCGCGGCGGAATACGAGGCGGTGTTTTCACAAAAGTATTTGTCCAGTGCGCAATGGGTATTTTGCCAGATACACTTTGGTTAGATGTAGCGTTTTTGTGCGACTGGAGTGGAATCGGGGGAGGGGGAGTCACCCACGCGTCCGTCCAGTGCCCAATTCTGGAGAGTTTCCTCTCGGGTGCCGAATTGGAATATGGCCGTACACCACCGCTCGTCGAATCCGCACCTGGATGGGAATATTCGCGACACCCTCGTGGGACCTCGTTGACTGTAACCAGCGACTGGTTGAAACGAGGTGTATCATTGTCAGATGACGAGCGCTCTTCATCGTCACAGTTGCCTTCGTCGTCAGGCGCTATTGAAGTTGCTATGGGATTGAGACGAGGATGCTCTGGAGATCCGCACTGAGATGTTATGCTCTGGTGTAGAAGTCTTCTTATCGTGGAAATGTCGATGTCTGTAGGAGAGGAATCGGCCACCGTGCGACGTGTCACTTCTGATGGCTCAATGGAGTGCTCGGGCGCCAACTACGGAGACCATTTAATACAGATGACACAAGAGGATTGAAAGGTCTTACACCGTAATCAATGTGAGGCAGAAGTTGCAGGAGAATGTCCTCGGAAAGAATGCCTTCCATAACCTGGTGAAGTACTGTGTTATGCACAAGATTGTATCGTTCGCACGAAAAGTCACTCGCCAACTCGGACGAGGGGAAAAATGGGGGGGTGGGACCACCTCTTAGGATCGATGAGATGTCAGAACAAATTCCAGCTGTGGATGACGAAGGGTGACATACGAATGAGATGGGTTGAAACGACTTGGCAAGGGAAGCCGTTTAAGAACACATGTAGTATTTCGTCGAGTCATCGGGTGCAATTTTAAATAGTCGGGGGCGCTGGATATTTTTTATAGTTGAAGACTCACAGGATGCATTATCACGTGGTACAACGCTGTAGTTGGCGACCATTATGGTAATAATAGGAGGAATCACCAATTGACGTCAATTTTTGCGGAAAAGTTATGGTGACTCTGAGGAAGACAAGGACGAGTGAATGTGGCGATTGGTGACGCGGTGACACGGTGACTGACATATTGACCATGGCTACGGTGCGCAGCTTGGAAATCCGGTGGGATCATCATAGGAGCTACACCGTACTTTATAGGTTCTTCCACGGAAAAGTATCGATACATACACAGACTCGGAGATGATTGGCTGCACCTCTGTGGAAGGATCAGCGCAAGAGGCGTGGGGTGATAGGTTCGAGACACGGATTTCGAAACAGGACCTGGAGCCTGGAGGTGGATAGCCCGATTGAAGGCAAAACCACAGAATGAGCGCTGGCGGCGGCGGCGGCGGCGGCGGCGTACAGGATGCGGACCGCAGACCTGTCGTATGGAACATCGCATGGGAGCATCGCTAGTTGGTACTTCTACATAGTATACGCTCAGGAGAACAGGTAGGCCGGGAATTCTTCTATTAACCGGAAGTGAGTTAGTTGCCCCAAGGCGATTGACAAAACGATCAAAGAATAACGTTCGTCGCACCCGAAGCCTAATATCATTCTACTTGCGTCCTATGGGAGTTTCAAGTTGAACCAAGTGCAACAGAATGCAGAGTAGTAAAATCTGTGGTTGTTTACAATACATGATGATACACTTTTAAGCTAAATACATACAATAGAGGTGCATTACGATATCACGTAAGGCATATGCTTAACGCTACACGACGTCAGAGGGAAACAATGCAATAGGAGCTACACTGGGTTTGTCCAGTTAGCGATTTAGAAGGTAGAGTCGCCACTATCTAGACCCGAACCATCGGCGACTCGATTTATGCTTACTATCAGTTGTCATCACCGAGGCAGCATCGTCAAGGATCATTGAAAACTCTCCCGGCGCCAGGTAGCGGTTGTCTGACCGATTGTCGGACACCACAGCAAGGTTCTACAAAGACCTAGGCTAAGACTATAGCACGATTCAGAAGATAGCGTACTCACACCATAGGTTGAAATTTGATTACTGATAGGCAGCGGAAACAGGGAGGTTATAAGCAATGGGTAAGCTCGGACAGGCGGACCATTTACATACCGGGATGAATGCGTCTGCACTTGAGGGTTCAGGGAACGGCTCATGTCCACAGTACTCGACGAAGCAACTTGGGACCCATGAAATGGCACAGTAATGGGCTGAAGTTCGTCAGGAGTTGGTTCTTCTGAAAGAGGACCGAGCGCAAGCACTGGCTATGAGGGATGATCGGCAAAAGGAAAAACGTGAGAAGCGGAAGGACCTACGTCAAAGTCACTGCCTCGAGGAAGCTCAGGCATCCTTTGGACAACCCTTATGCGTTCATTTGACGACGATCGACGTGGGATGAGCGAAGACAGCGTGGTAGACCGCATAGTTGCCTCCGAAATTCTGGAGTCCTGGGAGCCCCGTAGTCCTGTTGAAGTAGGATTGTTGCTTGTGCGGCTTCGTGGTGGAATTGGAGGTGGTGGTCTCACAAGTCCATCCGTCCAATGACCAAGGCTGGCAGACTTTTCAAATGTGCGTCTTCGTGGTGGAATTGGAGATGGTGATCTCACAAGTCCATCCGTCCAATGACCAAGGTTGGCAGACTTTTCAAATGTGCGTCTTCGTGGTGGAATTGGAGGCGGTGGTCTCACAAGCCCATCCGTCCAGTGACCAAGGCTGGCTGACTTTTCAAGAGTCGCCGTATTAATGCGAGATGTTCTTCTGCGTGCTCTCATTGGAGATGTGCTTGGCTGAGGTTGTCCCACGAACGCACACGGGGCCTCCATCGTGACTGGCGACGAGTAGAAATGAGGACCATTGGCACCCCTAGATATGCCCTCAGGACCAGCAGAGCCAAAAGCGATGGGCGCCACGGCGGTTGCTATGGGGGCCGGTGGAACGCGCCCTGGATGGGGACTTGACTGCGCCGCAATAAGTCCGCTAGGTGATTGGCTATGCCCCATGGAAAGTGGCACGCCAGGGCTGCCGCTGGTAAGTTGGACTGAGGAATGACCACTTATGAACATTATCCTGTCCATATCTTCGGAAATGGGTGGTTGTGCTCCCGGTGCTCCCACCGACATCGTTCCTCTGGGTGAATGATAGTGTCAGGTCAACGAGGACAGTGAGGGAAGAAGGTCTGGGTCAACACATACTCTGGAAAATAGAGCTGGCTATTGGCAGGGGGGAAACGGGTTTCTATCTCCGTAGCCCGACGGTGACGCATTGAAAGCTGCCCGGGATGACTTTCGTGAGCCGTCGCGACGCTAGTTGTAGCATGCGGTCCAGAGGGATGTCTGTCGCATGGGCGGTCGAGGTTTGCAAAACTCAAAACTGTTGTAGAGATCTAGCATGAGGTGGCTACATACCTTTGGTTCTGTATTCCTGGTGATTTTTGTTGACGTGAGGCGTAAGAGGAGGAGGGATACTCTGAGGTGCCCATGGCGTGGTTCCGCACCGCCTGGGAACTACGCGTGCTTGACGATGGCAGTGCCGCTTGGGCAGATCCAGAAGCGGCAGAAGGATTCTTCCACTCTCTACTAGGACCCGTTGTGAAGAGGGGGACGAGGAAGAACACGGGAGTTGAGATGATGGGTCAGGACTGTGGGTAACGTGTGAGATATAGGTGGTGATGCTTCCCTGGCTGTGTAACCTCCACCCCTAGAAAAGCGCCCGCAGCAAGAACTTGAGCAATGAGGATGCAGACGACTCCTGGCTAGAAGTACCACTGGCAAGATGCTGTGCTAATACAAAAGATAGGCATCATCCTCGCCGCGATGTGGGTGGAATTATCACGGTGTCTGAAGAAACGACCACCTTCCTGTTCGCCGGGTCTGTCTAGGGAAGACTAATCACGGTGCTTGAATCAGTATGCCCTGATGGCCTGATGACGGACGAAACGCACCTACACTGAGGCACCGAATCTATAAATAACATTATATTTTCACTGATCTTGAAGAAGTCCAAAGAACGCTTCCAAGCACCTACTGGGCAGAGATATATGCATCTGAGACCGTGTCTGGCAATCGGAGGGCACTTCGACCGATCTGCTAGGCGCCCACTGGACTTGTATTTGGCATGTTCAATTGTGTGGGCCATCACGGTGGCAAACATATCGCGAGACTATTACCATTTCCTACACGGCTACCAATCAAGCAATCGACTTTAATCAAGTCCACGGAATACGCACAGTTGATTGTCTATGCCGCGAGAGCAGCTTCCTGGTACGGCGTGGTCGCCATTGGCCAGGCTACAGAGAAGCCTTCAAGGGGAACTATCGGAATTTTCTCTCAGATGTTGCATGCCATTGCCATGGGTCGATCCGGATTCAAAACTGGCAGGTTCAACCACTCTTCGAATTTTGTCCCATTTACACCTCAAGGTCGTCTCAAAATGCGACACCTGTTAGTACGTGTACATATCTCAGAGCTCAGTGTCATTCGACATTTGGCGTGCTTCCCATTGACTCACTGTTCTGTGTTCCTACCAGACAGGTTAGAGGACATACTGGTACGCTCCTTGTGTATTTCATGAATCCTACTTGCAGGAGTGGCATATTGCCATGCCCTACCATTGACACATTCAGTCACCGCTTGATCAGTAACCAATGTACCTGACTCCTAGGCTGTTCCATCTCAGAGCAGGCGGACAATTGAATTCTGGCCATTCCTTTTCTGATACTTTGCGTCCCTGACCAGGTTGCCAGGTTCAATCCCACTCCATCTACAGGCTTATATGGTCCAGGTACCCCCCTCCTGTGGCTCTCGAGTGTGTGGATGTTGTCTACCTTCCAAAACCAGTCTATCGTGAGGGAGGAAGGTAAGTTGTTCCTTATTTGAATACTGCAGAGTATTACCCCCGAGTCAGGACCCAGAACAGCGTATGGCGTTTGGTCACGGAGACATGCCATGGCGGTGATTTGCGTTATCTCGGAAATCTTCTGATCAAAGAAAGGTCCAGGTTCTGTGTTCCACCAACCTGCGTCAAGCGAATTTTCTACCGTTTTGCCAGTACACGTAAGCAGCGGTTCTTCCATGCCCCACTGAACGATGGCTTTGGGAAGACGTCTATTTGTGACGCTTGTCTCACGATTGAGCGTGTTTCTTTATAACCATATCGAAGGTGTGGAAGCTCTTCTTATTCACCCTTCGGTGCAGTTTTCGGGCACCTGCAGAAACCTATTGCCTGAACCTATGAAACTCTCAGCAGACATGTAGAGATAAGTGCTCAAGTGTCTCCTGTGGTCAGAGATGCATGCATGCATGGAAATCGTTTCCCTCTCGTTTCCCCTACTGAGTTTCAGCGATTTGGCTGGGTGTGTGCAGCCTGCTCCTCGACCTGGTTCTTTGATTGATACTGATATATGTGACTAATATTGGGCTGAACAGAGAACGGTACTGCAGGCGATTGGAGGTCGCAATAAAGGCTCACACTAGTGCATGCCAGATGTATTGCTCTTCCTCGATAGGCTGCAAGAAGCATAGTATGATAACGCGGGCGTCAGACTTGTCTCAAACATTCTTTTCTCGTTCTTATGAGACTAAGACCCTGCTCACCCTCCATAGAGTTGATCGCCAATACAATGGACCCAAGGGCGGCACTCACTCGTGCATATGACGAAGTATTAGCCATATCTAGCTGGCTCACTGCCCTCAATGTCGTTGCAGTCATCGCTACCATCTTGACTCTCCGTATCGCCATCCGCGCAGTATCGCCTTATAGGTCCACCTCGAACGACCCTGATCTTCGGTTGCTCCAGGGTTCTCAAGGAATCAAGAGATCCTGGGTCCATATAGGCCAGGGAGAGTGGTTCCGTCTACAAAGTTCCTACTACCGGGAGGGAAGAAGATTATGCTCTGTGACACCGAGGCCATCGCACACCACCATGCCAGGGAAACGTACATCTCAATTCTGAGCTCCGCTTCTTCCGGAGCCTTGTATGCCGCTTTGTGCAGTTATTCTTGCATTTTTTTCATGGCATGCTATTTAGTTCGGTAGGGGAATGCTGCGTGTATAAGGTGAAGTGCACAAGAGATAGGTTTGAATACCTCCTACGTTGTAGACAGTCACTTATCTCCAGACAACGCAAATCCCTGATTCAGCCCTGCTGCCACACACAACTTAACTCCGCTTTTCTAGCATTTTACTTACAAGGTAAATTGCCAACATATCATAACTGTTGTCGAACCTGACAACTTAGTGCTTCGGACGAAGGCCGCATGGGGCCCCCTTATCGACGCGAGTGTAATCATCATCCCAAAGACAGACTAACAGTGGAGGATCATTGTCCCAAAAAGCAGTTTTCGAGGTTGGATTCCTTCGGACTTGCGGCGTTCTCTAATTATTTTGATGCTGTCGATGGAAAACCAGCTTCTATGATCAAAATACTCAACACCTTCGAAGCGTCACCCGAACGACCTGCGGTATGTGCTGCCCATATCTTCCTCGCAGAAGTGTTCCCTATACTTGAATATCTGCCATGGACAAGTTGATGCAAGTGTTGCAGGACATACAGAGCGACATTTCCTTTGACCATCATGTAGTAACACTCACTTGAGCGCTACTTGACCTTGCACGAAACCCTAGTATTGCAAGCCACGACAAAAACTCGTAGCCTTTGGCATCGATCCAACGTATGACCAGATGACCAATAGTCTATCTTCCCTGGGTGCTGTAGTTCACGAGACCTTCCGTTTTTATCCACCCTTTATCCACCCCTTTCAGTTTTCTGGTGACTCAAAATCCATCGCATTTCTGTTTCAGGCAACACCGTTCACAGCGGGCTGGAGACTGATCAAAATCTCATGGTACCACCTGCAAAGACCCCGTAGACAAAGGGAATGACGGCGGCGTATATATATGAACATAACAACTCAGGTCAATATCGCTTCGCCTTGCAAGATGTGTACCCGGAGCAAGTGCTTGAAAAATGTTCTACATAAAGAAGGCTGATCATTACAGGAGCAGTTGCACAAAATGAACTGGATCTGTTTATCCATGGCGAGGGAAGATGTGCACATACAGTCTCAGAAGATGCAATCAAGGTGCGCATAAATCGAAACATAGCGTAAAACTGGCCAACTCACTGTGTTTAAGTCATAGATCATCCATCGTATCTGCTCACGCGCAACGGCACCCTACTTCCCTTTTCTCCCACCACTTTAGGACGTGGAAACATTCCTCTATTCATTTCCACTTGTGTATCAGGTCCATCCCTCATCTCAAATATGAAGTTCTTCACTAAAACTGACAAAACCGCCTATATAAAGTCATGTCATCAGTGCACAGAAGCAATCTTGGACCTTACTTTGAATTCTGTCACTGCAAATCCTTTCCCAAGGCATGCCCTCGGCCCATCCCCAAGCGTCATTAGATGCCGATATCCCTGCACGTTCCGAGCCGCTTCTGGGATTCCATCTTCGTCCAGCCATCGTGCTGGCCAAAACATCTTTGCGTTTGGACCCCAAAGTGCTACAGATCGGTTGATACAGGCAAAGCTTACTTCAACCTGAGTTCCACGCGCTACCGCGATACTGTCGACTACACCACCAGACCTAGTGTGCATAGGTTGCGAGAGGGGGATAACGTCGTCCTCCGCTGCCTGCAGCAAATACGATGATATCTGAGTTTCAAGCACTTCGAAGCACAACGCACCACATGAATAGAATCTGTAACGGGAGGATGAAAACGTAATGTCTCATGAACCACAGCATCCAGGTAAGGGAGGCCATTAGTCAACTGGTCGTACGTTGGATCACCGCCAAGAGCTACAAGCTCCTGCCGTAACTTGGATTGAACATTGGAATTTTGTGCGAGTTCAATTAGTGCCCAAGTGAGACTAACTGCATGACTGTCACGCCAAAAATATGTTGGCCATGAAGAGAACTTACTGGATGTTGTTTCATAGCCAGCGAAAATAAACGTCTTCATCTGTTAAAGGAAGGGGAAGGTGGTTTGGTAAATTCTCATGAAAATGGATGTGGACTTGCCTGAGATATGGTTTCTTCCGCTGTCAAATGAAGCTCAGAATCAACAGCATCCTTGGCCTTGACTGGGTATGACAGGTGGGTGAGATGCACATAACCAAAGTGAACGGACTTACGCAGAACTCCCATGATCGACTTGTCGTCTTGTCCATTCAGAACTCCGCCCTCTTTCTCTTTTTTCGTTCTCTCAAGAAGGCTCTTGGAAATGTCTCCCAATATTTCCTGCATCTCTTTCAGCAGCTTGTTCCCAGGTATTGGCAGTATAGGGAACACTTGTGCGAGGAGGAACTGGACAATAGAGACGGGGGATGGGCCAGGGGACTCCCCAAATGTGTCAAATAGCTTGGTGACAGCAGCTGGTTTACCATCAAGAGATCCAAAATCATGAGAGAATCCTGCAAGTCCGATAGTATCGAGCCTACAACTAACTGAGACAAGGCTAAACGATTGAAATAAAGATTAGCTCACGAGATATGGTTCATCCTTGTCCAGGAAACATATCAACTCCTATGAGGGAACTGTTAAGGCGTTTCACACATACCAATTTTGAACTTCGATGATAGCACTGCCATCATCGCTTGCATCGATCATGGACTCCCACGTGGACTTTGTCTGGAACACCGCGCACTTAGGTTCCAAAAGTAATGATGATAGGCTGGTAGTTTACCTTATGAGCAGAATTATAGAAAATAGGGGTTAAATTGCGGATGGCAACACGACTGAATGCGGGCGTCAGGGACTTGCGTTGTCTGGACAAGACTGATATATGGGTATCACAGCTGGAGAATACATTTAGAGATACCTCTTGTGGGCTTCGCCTTCTGCCCACAGTATTCCCTTTCCGAACTGGATATCGTATTATGAGATAAATGGAAGAGTAACTGTGCAAATTATCATACAATGCGCAGGGTCATCCGTCTGGCCCAATTGGGATGTACATATGTCTGCGTTTCCCTAGCGCAGTAATGTGCAATGGCCTTGGTGTCACATAGCATGATCTTCTTCCCTCCGAACATAGTAGGAACTGCATAGGCGGGACCATACTCCTTCGCCCATTCTTCATATATGGACCCAGTATCACTTGATCCGAAGGCTACCATCATGGAATAGCCAAATAAAAAGTTCTTTCGGGGTGGACCTCGAAGGCAAGTTGTATGGAGATTCCTCCGAACTGTGTGGATGGCAATACGTAGAGCCAAGATGGCAGCGATGGCAGCAGCGACATCGAAGAAACTAATACAGCCAGAAGTGGCTAACAAGTTAGCACAGGTGGGCATTGTGATTGTGTCCGTCGTGTTGTTGAACAGGAAGTATCTTATATGTAGTAGTTGGTCCACCAACTACTGCGGATGCGGCTGAAGCGCAGAGCACGGCTGTTCAAATGGTGACTACGCCCGCAGCTTGGTGCCATTCTAACTTCAATGAGCCTTCAGGCCTTCAGGGCTACGCTGCCTCTTTTGACTGAAGTATGGTGCTTCTGAGATATGATATCGCGAGTGGTGAGAAGCGCCGCAGAATATCGAGGCAGCCCTGCAAGTTATCAATTACAGCGACTTTCCCAGCGTCGATACATGCACTTACCATTGAAACGGTTTTCTTCCCTTGCCCAGGTACCAGATGCTGGAATCCACGAGATCATCTCTTGTGCTCTCTTGTCATAGCGGAATTCCAAGAAGCAGACGTACCATGGCGAAGTCGTCGCGGGAAAATTATATCCCTACTGTAACTCTGGAAAATTACGCGTCGCAGGCAGGAAATAAGTGAGATTGCAAGAGCAACTCAGATGCTTCTTCACGCAGCTACTAAACATTGTTGCATTACAGACATTTTTTCCCCCTTTGTCAGGGCCATCACCATCTTGAGCTCCATCATTCTCTGAGACCCTGCAGGACGGAAAATAGTTGACCAAACAATGAATCATCCCAGGTCCTTTATCCGCGCGCGTTAAACGTGCCCTTGTGGAGGTACCTCTTATCAACACTGGGCCTGTAACTGGCATGCGATGAGCGCGTCAAGGACAGACGATGCCTGCCCCTTCCTTGTATGTCGGTGTTCGATTTTTTTCTGGTGATCTAGGCTTTCTATTTTCCTGTTAAGCTGTAAGTGGTTGGCTACCATTTGCATTCCATCGGCATCACTTGCAATGGCGTTCACTCCCGTCGACCTTTCTCAGCTTGAATGGCCGCCAACACTGACCAGCGAACAGCTAGAGTTGCTCACACGACATGCAACTACATATGCGTTATCCCATGGACTGCTATTCCTCCCGCCAAGCACCACCTTGCCATACTCACCATCCTCCGCCATTCATGCGCCCATATCCCTTCTGCCCACGCCCATCCCTCGCTCGCTTTTCGAACTTGCACAGCGGCTTCAGTCATTATATAATGTTCTGTACGCGCGCATTGCAATGGATGATAACTTCCTGGACGAAGTGATGGGCGCAGTGAATGGCGTCGGAAAGATAGACGAGTTCGTTGGGAGGCTTTGGAGAGGATGGAAAGATATCCGAGACGAAGGGATCGTCCAGGTACTCTTTTCTTGCACCCCATGCTTTGACATTTGTCACTGATGGAGCGAGGTCGCAGCCCCTCCATCTTGGCCTCGTTAGGTCAGACTACATGCTACATACTGGTGAAGAAAATGGAAAGGTCTCCCTCAAACAGGTAGAAATCAACACGGAGTCCTGTGGTGGCGGCGGGCTGTCCGAGAGGGTATCTGCTATGCATAGGCAGGTTACTGCGTCCCAGACCAAGGTTCTGCTACTCACTCATAGCGTGATTTTAGATACCTCCGTGCTTTTACTGGTTACTATGCCGTCTCACCTTACCCCCAACCTGAAAACTACCCCCCCAACGAAGCTACTTGTTGAAGCACACAACGCATACGGTGTCCCTAGGTAATATAGGTACCTCATTCCCCGGTCAACATTTTCTTACTGTCATCAACGCAGTGCACATATCCTGTTTGTTGTACAGGAAAATGAACGCAGCATCTTCGACCAACGATGGTTAGAGTACGAGCTTCTGGAGCAGTAAGTCCTCATACTGGAGTCAATATTGTCAACGATATCTTACACGAACATCTAACTCGATGTTGCACTTGCTAGACACTATTCTTGTAGTCCGTCAGACGCTTAGGGAACTCGCGTCCTCCGACTAACCAACTCTCCCAACGTCTCACTACTCTCTTCCTAGTTGGTGATCGAGATCTCCGTTGTTTACTTCCGCGCAGGATATACACCATCAGATTTCCCTACTTCTATGGTCGCTCGACGACCGGGATGTACCTTTGTCCCTGCCCGAGCGTGCTACATGCCCAAGCACGGACGAACCGCAAGGGACGACACACGCCCGCGCTCTACCCCCCTCCCTTGTGCTCAAGCCCCCACGCGAGGGTGGGGGTAACAACGTGTTCAAACTTGACATTCTTCCCCTGTTGGACATTCTACCTGCTTATGAGAGACAGGCCTGGATTGCGATGGAATTGATCGTCCCTCGCGGGGCATCGGGTCTTATCCCATCCGCGCTGAAACAGACAATAATGGGGCTGGGTCAAACGTCGGTGCCGAAGGCAGTAAAGCGGTGCGTTCGGAGGTCGTTTCAGAGCTAGGTATCTATGGCTGGGCATTATTCTCGCCCGAGATGGGCGTTCGTGAGTGCGGGGATGCAGGATGGGTAGTGCGAACGAAGAGTGTGGAAAGTAATGAAGGAGGCATTGGTACTGGAAGCTCGGTATATTGGATTCGATAGTTCTCGTTGATGGGTAAACAGACCGATACTACATAGAGCGCTCCTGAAAATGTAGTATAATTGTAGTTCTTCGATGAATTTAGCTAGTATCGCACGACCGCGATGCCCGCTGACTAGACCAATACCCAACGAAACACAGGTGAGTTTTTTTGCTCTAAGTTCCGCTTCTCCAAATGGGATCCGAGTGACTGCAGGTACTAGTAGCTGCAAGGCCACACTCATTCACAGTGCACACACCACGATGTGGTGCCGACTTGAGGCAGGCTCGACCGAGCAAGCAAAATGCATCTCGGGCGCGAAGCACACGTTCGGCGACATCTCGAAGGCGCCGACGAGCTGTGCACATCCGACTTGTCGCTGGGCCGCGGACACATGGCCTCCTTGGCAGCGGGTTCTCTACACTTCGTTGATACCGACTGTTCAAGATATCAGCTCTGCGCACACAGCAAATTCGTGCCAGTCGACCAATTCAAACATTCAGAGATCCAGGACATGCTGAATATCCAGGAACCAAGCCAGTCCCAAAGTCCCCTTCACCTACGTTGAGTCCGGCAGACCGGGAAATTGTAATGTCCGGTGCACTTGGCGAGTGGCATTTAACAAGTATCGCGGGATGATAGATATGCTGTACCGGAATCGGATCCCTTTGACTTCCGAATGGCAAGGTGGGCGCTTCACCATCATAATCCAATGCTACCACTTCGACTTTATAAGAGAAGCCCCCCACCCAAGGGCGTGTTCCTTCTCTTGCAAGGACGCAAGTTTTCATTAGCCCCCTCTCTGTTCACTATGTCAGACAACTCGATCTCCTCTACATCAGTTGGTTCGATGTCAGAACCCGTTGACGCTGTAATCCCCCCTCCTTCTGACCAATGTCGTACTCTTGTTCTCTGCTTCGATGGGACGGGTGACCAATTCGATGCGAGTGTAAGTAGACGTCACTACTGAAAGCACTGTCGAGTCAATTCCACCAATGGTAGAACTCGAATATCGTCAAGTTCTTCTCTGCACTAAAAAAGGATGACCCCGCACACCAAATGGTATATTACCAGGTGCGCCAGTCTGCTATTCCCCACCTTGGCTACCATCACTAACAGTCGACGCAATAAGTCTGGGATAGGGACTTATACAATCCCTCAAATAGTTAGCCCCTTTTGGTCCAAGGTAACCAAGACCGTCGATATGATGGTGGGGAACCACCTCGACGCTCATGTTATGGGTACGCTGTCTCCTATCCCACCATCAGCGCTATTGAACACGCGTTCTTGGGAATGTAGGTGGCTATGAGTTTTTGATGCAAAATTGTATGCATCTTCTACACGTTCCCCCCAGTCTGGATGCTCACCTGTTGTGTGTTGAATTGCAGACAAGGCAGGTGACAAGATCTGTCTCTTTGGATTTTCGAGAGGGGCCTATACAGCACGTGCTCTGGCTGGCATGTAAGGTCTCGAATGGACTGGCTCAACGGCGTTTACTTATTATCACACATCAGGCTCCACAAAGTAGGCCTCCTACCTCAATGGAACCACCAGCAAGTTCCGTTCGCGTACAAAATGTATTCCCAAGAGGATAAAGAAGGCTGGGACCAGAGTGACGAGTTCAAAAAGGCATTTTCCATCAATGTCGGTGTCGAATTTGTCGGCGTATGGTGAGTTTCGTGAAGAAGCGAACACACTCATGAGTTTCATTGGATTACTCACTGGGTACTGGGTACAGGGACACGGTGAACTCTGTTGGGATCGTTCCTCGCACGTTGCCGTTCACGAAAACGAATAACCACATTCGCTACTTCAGGCACGCACTTGCGCTTGATGAACGACGCGTGTAAGGTCGGGTTCATTTCTATTCATAATATATCTGATTAGACTTTTCATCCAACCATGTAGACGCTTCATGCCGAACTATCACAATCGGTCAACCGAGGAAGACAACCAGTTTGGCTTCCACGAAGATGATCAAGCCGAACTTTCCCAGACCGACGTTGAGGAAGTGTGGTTTTCGGGATGCCACGGTGGTAAGTATCAACCTCCACAATGATTTATTATGTTCTGATAGTTTCCTACACTGGGTTGCAGACGTTGGTGGTGGCTATGTCAAGAACGACGAACGATTCTGTCTAGCACGTATTCCCCTTCGATGGATGATCAGGGAATGTTTTGCTATCAAGACAGGCATTCAATTCCGCAGTGCGAAGTTGAAACAGATGGGCATAGATCCCACATCATTGTACCCCAAACTCATTCCCCGTCCACAAGCCATATCCGGCAATAAGCGAGAGGCAGACCCAAAGCACCCCTTCGTGAGCGAAGAGTACGAGGACCTGTCCGACGCCCTTAGCAATATGTACGACCAGCTCCAGCTCAGACCGTTCTGGTGGATACTTGAAGTCCTGCCGCAACACCAGCAATATCAGAAAGATGATGACAAGTGGGACACGACAGTCAGGTGCGTCATGAATCCTCGTGTTTCAATAGTGCTTTCCCGCTTGCTCGTACTTACGCCGGTGGTTTCTCCTTTCCTTTAACTGCACATTAGGGTGAACATGGGCCAAGGACGTCCTGTGCCAAAACAGGATAAGATTGTGAAGTTGCACAGGTCGGTGGAAACCCGGATGAAGGCAAACCCAAAATATCGTCCCAGGGCAAACCTCAATTGGTCCACTATGAAGTTCATATGGGTCGACTAAGGCGTACTCAGTACCGGGATCCTTTATCGCACACGCACATGTCCTGCATTCACCGGCGTACTCTACTATCGCTTACCAGATACTTGCAAACCTCCCCATCTATAAGAGAAACGGACAACAGACTTCACGTACCAGATATGCCAGATACCCGCCGCTTTTCCCGCCTATCTCGGCCCAACTCGCCAATCTCGACAGTGCCATGTGGCATCCCTTTTTTGGTAGC
>Ga0307518_10000226_pt1 | contig 42730 bp, 18 predicted proteins | sample 25_EM_MG_FD_203889 | JGI IMG/M metagenome (GOLD analysis project Ga0307518, IMG submission 203889) | Populus trichocarpa ectomycorrhiza microbial communities from riparian zone in the Pacific Northwest, United States - 25_EM | ecosystem: Host-associated > Plants > Roots > Unclassified | place... | reverse complement strand
TAATTAAGAAAGCAAGGACACAACATGCTTCATCGAGCACTTGATGTCGGTCATAGTCCATTATTTTGATTGGTACAAGGAGTCCTCGTGGAGAGGGGCAACTCTACCACTACTAAAGTGGCATTTGATTCTTTCATTTTGCTTGATGATTCTATTATTGGCAATGGTGGTGGCCGGTGGGTTCCTCCTCCTCCTCCTCCTCATTATTGTACTTGGATTTTGCATCAAAACTGTTTGTGACAAAACAGACGTAATTCCAACACTAATCTTTATAATCAGCATTCTCAAGTGCAAATTTACCCGATTAAAATCATGCTTGTTTATATCTTTCAAAAACCTTTTTAAAATTTTAAAATTTTTTTACTTCAAATTATTATTATTTTTATTATTATATTGATATGTTGATGTTATGAATCTTCTTGTACAAAACATAGTTTAAAAATCCTAAAATATGGGTTAAAAACCGTTTGCTCGCATGGATTTAAACATAATCCTACATAGTTTAAACCAAATATAAATAATAAATTATATTTCAAATTGGCAATAAATCCGACCCACCACGTATCTCATTATGTTCAGAAACGTAAATTCTATAATTCAAATTAAACATATATATTTTAATTCATGAAAAAAATGAAAAAAACTTAAATATTTGCTATTTATGTTTTTCTAACCTAATTTAAATTATTAAACTCAAAACATATAATGAGATTTGAGATATAACATATAATGTTACCTTAGTAACACAAATGGAATCGTATCTATTATTTTTATATTGAAGGTTTTACAAGCCAACTAATAATGGGCAGTAATCTTCCATCTAACCATGAACAACAACGGGTGCATTACATTAAATATTCAGATAATCTCGATCTAGATGAACCTGGATCATGTAATATTTTCCCATATAGAAGAACACGCACTCATAGCAATTGAAGGGGCTAAAAACAAGTCATGTTTTTCTGCTATCCCATGATGTAGATGTAGATGTAGAGTAGAGTTTTATCACAAGGCAACTAGGGAAGTAATTGATGCCAAGTAAGGACTATTTTCAAAAGAAGTCTTGATTGTTTGGAGAGCAAAGGGCTGGTTCATGGAAGACGAGTACAAGTGGTGGTGGTGGTGGCGGCACTATGGGTTCCAGCTCTCTTCAGTGGAAATGGAACGAGGGCTAGAAAGTTTGATAGAAACAGTGCCTTATTTTTATAGCCTTGCCATTTTGACTGGTCCAGCGTCGTTCAAATTTGAAAAGTCAACGTGCCAAGAAAACCATTCATTCTTCCAGGAATTGCTTTGAGGAAACGTTAATGCTCAATGATAACATGATGGAAAAAAAAATAAAAAAATCTTCATCCTTATCCCTATCTTAATTTGGATTCATTTAGTATAGCCTTCTACCCATGCTATTGTGGATAAGATATCAAGTTAATTTTTAGCATGAAAAAAAAAAAACCTTCATTATAAATGTGTTTTCGTGTATCATAATTTTTTAATTAAAAAAAATATTATTTATGATTAATAAATTAAATTAAAAGTAAAGTAAAATAAAATGATGAATTAAAAAAGAAGTTGTTAATGTTGATTAAATAATAAAATGGAAAGCTAAGCTTGCTAGTAAAAGAAAAAATAAGATATGCAAACACAAATGTTTGACACTTTCTGTCCCTTTTATCTTGCATGTTCTCATTTATTTTATATTAAAAATTATTTCTTATTGCTAATAGCAAATTGTTTTTATTTTTATATATATGTCAAAAATATAACTCATTTATATAAAATATGAGAGGATAAGAATTACAAAGAAATTATATCGATCTCTTCAAAGCATTATAAAATTAAAAAAATATTTTGAAAGATCAATCACCATTTTAAAAATAATAATTAAAAAGCTTAAAAAATAAGAAAGATGATTTATTAAGCAATATCTAAGCTTAAAGAATCAATTAATAGAAAAAAAATGAGGTCATGCCCGCTTGCATAACAAACTATCAAAGAACAGGGAAAAAAAACACCATAAGCAACACCAAAAAAATAAAAATCAAACAAATTAGAAAAATACTAAATGGATTCAGATCTACTTTTTTCTAGTATTGTTATAGAAATACATCACCTTATTTAACTCATTTGGAGAAGATAAACTCATTTTAGTGGTGAAAATGTGATCATTTAAATATTTTCTCTCTCTTCAAACTTTTTTATGACATTCTCTCATCGCTTAACATACAATGACTGAAACACGAAAAAAATAAAGTTTAATACCAAAATATTAATTTTCAAAAAAACAAGGACCAAATGATAGGAAAACAAAAACTCTTGGGATCATACTGAGGTTTTTTAGCGCCAAAATCTAATTGTGGCATACTTTGTTATTATTTGTTAAATGTGATCCCTATTTTTTTAATTTTAATTTTCAAACCCAATTAATATTTTATATAGCTAAATAGAAACCAAGCAACCTCTGAATACCAAATAAAAACCAAGACATGAAAGGTCACACAAATTGAAAGAAATATAAACAGGAAAAAAAAAACCCATGGTATTGTAACTTGAGAGGATGCAATTGGAAAGTCTAAAAGTTCAACGACAAAAATAAACTATATTGTTTGAAATAAATATTGTAATTCATAGTATTTTGTGAGGCAGTTGTTTTAGTTCCTTCTTCTTGATTCCATTAAACAAAATAATCCCTTTTATATTTTTATTAAATCACCAAAACATTCTAAACAAGCTATTAAAATTGTTAAACATGTTGGAGTTTTCTACACAAGTATATATAAGTATATATTATGATGCTTTCTAATTTGATTTGTATTCTACACTTCTGAATATCTTTTAAATATTTCAAGGTAAACTATTTAATTTCTTTCTGAACTAACACAAGCAGAAATACTTCAATTTTGGAATAGAATTTGTCATTCATCCTTCCTGTAGAAAAAGAAAAAAGAAAAAAGAAAACAGAAAAGAAAAGGATTAAAAGAAAATACAGAAACTCCCAGGCCCAATGTATTTTTATGTTTGGAGTTTCTATCATGGACTCGTATATATGAGCAACAGAAAAACTCCCAGGCCCAATGTATTATTGTGGAATACGTCTTGATTTTTAATCTACTTGGCTTATAATCAAGTGATTTTGTCCCCATATTATTACTTTAGGATACAAATACTAAGGAATGTTATAAAAAAAATAATTTATTATAACCAAAAGTTATTAAATCAATGAGTTAATTTAGTCCACCAAAACCTTACATGATAAATAAACTCATAACCTATAACCCAATCAAACTTCAACAAGAACTAGCCTGGTCAAGTTTTAAAAAAAATTAAAATGCGTTTAAAAAATTATTTTATTTTTATTTATTTAAAATGATATTATTTTATTTAAAAAACAACAAAAATCATTAAAACTATATTATTTTAAAATTGATCCAATATAACTCGGTAATGCAAACCTTAACTATGTAAGACTCGAGCCCTGAAAACTAGATAAATATATTCTTTCTGTTTAGGGTATATTTGGGAGTATAGTAGAGATTGTTTTTCAAAGTATTTTCGCTGAGAAATGCATTAAAATAATATATTTTTTATTTTAAAATTTTTTTTTTAATATCAACACATCAAAATATAAAAAAAATTAAAAAAAATTAAATTTTTTTAAAAATATAATTCAACCACACCTCAAAACATCCCTTAAAATTAGAATAAATGAACCACCGTGACATGTTTTTATCTGGGCTTTTCTAGGAGCACGGTGTCACATCTTCCTTGGTTTTTTCTTTCAGGGGAAAAAATGGACAAATTCCAATTGGGCATGAAGCTGGTTCTTGGAATTCGCTCTTCCTTCGTTTATCTTGGAATTCTCTTCCTTGGTAAATTGCTGCCAGTTTCTCCATTCCATTCGCATTTTGATTTGGCATTGCTATTCATTTTTAATTTCATTGATAGGCCATGGTGGTCCTCACAAACAAAACAACAAAAAAATCATAATTATTAAACCTAATTGGAGAATTAACTTAAGTCATAGGTTAAACGAGATAATCCTGGTCGATTTAGGTTAATAAATAATATTTTTTAAAAATATCATAATAATATTATTTAAAATAATTAAAATCAGGTTTTTATCGACTTAAACTGAATTTATTTTCTAGAATTGATTTTCTAGGAATGAATTGAACAAATCCTGAGTCAATATGCTTGATCGAATCACAAAAAAAAAAAAAAAATTATAAAGATGCTTGGTGTACACATAGAACAATATAAGAGATAATCTCTTTGTATTGTCCTTCCAAATTGGACAAAACTTGTGTAAGTATCCAAAACTACTCATAACCATTTTCTTTAAATTAGAAAATATTCTTCTCTTCGGACTTTGGATTTTTCCATATATTTTATTTATAAAAATATATAAAATAAATTATTATTTAAATAAATAAAATATTTGTAAACATAAATAATAGTTTTATTATGTTAAAAAATATCTGTTTTACAAAAGTTATTCTAAAAAATAAACAAACGCAAGTAATCATTTGAATATATTACTTCAAAATAGAAAAATAAAACAAAAATCTTATATATGAAGGTACCAAAATATACTATTATATAAAATAATTAATTTATATATATGTGTGTGTATTAATAAATAAAACTAATATTTAGAAAATAAATAAATTATCTTTTTTGTTTATGAATTTAATATAATTGATTATTTTATTTATATAAATTATAAATACAAAAATCAATAGGAAATTGAAAAAAAAATATTTTTTTTGTTTATGAAAGAAAGAAAAAATAATATATTATAAAATGATTTATTTTTAGCATAAATTCATTATTTATAATTTCACATTCAAACAATGGATTAGCTATTTCTATTATTTGAACACCATTTATAAATAATTACATTTTTATATTTATATAAATGAGACAAAATATAAGAGTATTATTATCCTCATAGCACGGTGTTTGTTTTGTTCCATATTTACCAAACATGAAACATAATAGTAATAGTTATTAAATCCGGATCAATGCCTACTTATCCCTTCAGTCTTGTCTACCATACCAAACACATTCTAAATCTCTCGAAACCACTTAACTTGTCTTATTCCCTACTCTCTGGGCGGAGGGGGAGGCGGGGCCCGGTAACTTTTAACCCTAAAACTAGTAATTTATAACTTTTAGCCCCGTAGAAAAAGTTTTTTAATTTGTTCCGCAACCAGAATTTCTTGGCTCCGCCCCCGTCCCCAGGTGAAATTTGATTCTGTTCAGATACCAAATGCCTTCACTAGCCAAATTAGAGAGCACCCACTATACTTATTGGCTATACTTAGAAGCCAACATCCCATGTGCAGATTCATTTTCTTCTCTCCAAAACAGAAGGAAAAGAAAAGAAGCAAACATACTGTTGCATTGCTATTTATGACAGTCACTGCATTTGTTCATGGTGTGGCTCTCTTTTTTTTTTGCGTGTGATGCTGTTAATAACTTTGTCAAAGGTGAGATTCCCCCGTTCATGACTAGTTTTTGTTTTCTTTTTTGTTCAACGTATGTGCGAGACTGACTAGCATGATGTGCTTGAAACTTGGAGCGGACAATACATGGAAGGGTAAAATGTGTGGTCATGTTTCTATTCATGTCTTGCAGTGTGTTTGCATTGATTGTCCTGTCACGTGACATTGTGTACAACTCGAAGTGGGCCAGACAGGGAAAAATCTACTTTCCTGCCTCATTTCTGGCATCGACCTCCATGCCCATAAATTCATCTCTCGGGATGTAATTGCAAATTTTTATCTTTTATTACATACGAGGGAGCAGGGAAATGATCTTTAACGGCAAGAATCAACTCGAAGGAGCAAAAGGGCATGCATGCTAAATTTATAGAAATGATACTCTCACTGCATGCAACCTGGCACTTTCCTTTCATGTAAGATACCAACCCCGCTGGACATTATTGTGAACGCTTCCTGATATGGCTATTTTCTGAGTCTGCTTTCTGCTTCACCAGGTTTTGTTGAGTCATCGATCCTCTTTAGCTAAATATGGCGGCAATCATCATGAATGTTTTAAACACAGATCGGCATGTATTCCCGTCAGCCAAGGAAAAGGGTTAGGTTCTGCCTAGTCAATTTTCATGGAATTTCTCAAGGCTGTTATTCGGACATACAATAACGATATAAAAGAGATCAACATTAGGGATGGTTATTGAAATAATAAATAAGACACCGAGTGCTGAAGATGATGTCTTGTGTGCCAATGCATAAAAGAAAGTAGTTGAATTCATGTTTTGACAACAAGGAATGGTGTCTAATGCTTTCTCAATTACATTGAGCTTAAATTGTCTCCGACTTGCATTACAAATAAATTCTCAACTTCATTTGATTGCAACCTGAAAATGAGAGCGAAATGACAGACAAATACAGCAACGTAGATGCTTCACATGGAATGTTTAAAGATGAAACTTTTAATGACAGCTCTTTGAATAAAAAATTTACTTCAAATGACGATCCAAAGGAAGTATCTCTGGTTTTTCATTTGACACAATTGAATTTACCAGTGAGCTAATTCTGCTGGGCTTATCGTGTAGGGATTTCTTGAATCTCTGAGTAAAAGAAAGATGCTGCAGAGTTTGATGAGACTAGGGCTAAATGGGTGGGAGGTCCTGCTGAGTGTTAAATCAAATAGCTCGTGGCATCCGGGGTCAATCTCTTGGAAAAAACACATGTACATACTATCACTGAACAGTAGAGTTACCAAGCAAATAGACAAGACAGTAATTGCAGAAATTGAAATAGGAGCAGAAAGAGACCATAGAGAAGAACAGATGTGGAAAGAGAATCGATTGCCAACCACAGGAATGACTGAGAGGACGAAGTCAATAATAAATACTACGCTGCCTTAAATATCAGTCTCAGATTTGAAATTTCAAAACACAAAAAAACTTCTAGCCCACTCGGTACGCAAGCCTCAATAACATTAAAATGAGAGACAATATGTACAAAAACATCTACTTCATGTGACGCATTTCACTATATGGTTAATGCACTTCTCTCCCACCAAGTCTTTTAAATTCTAAAATTCATATTTTCATCCTATAAAATTGTTGTCGGGTTCCTTTCCAGTAAAATTGGTGATTTGAACACCATTTACACCTAGGAAAGCTACAATTCTCCGCAAACAGCAAACTGTTGCGTTAGGGACTCATCTTGCTATGTTTGCAGTAATTCTTCACGCTAGAAAACTACAGTAAAAGATTATCAAAACTATAGGTGAAAAAGGCACAGATTAAAATAATTATGAACAGCAGGGACTTCTAGATTATCTACTGCATACACAGTAATGGTCATAAATTCCTTAGATAACAGATACACTAAAACCAGGTGAAGGATGTAGATAACCTTCACAATATGAGGAACGGTCCAGTACCACAAGAAATAACAGGAGATTGTGATAAATAAGCTGAAAGCAGAACACTGATCACAAAGAGATGATTTTCACAAATTAAACTAATTCATATGCAGGTTCAACCATTGTAGAAGGTAACAGATGTACACATTTCATCTGTCCATCCTCAAGTGCTGACACTTATTTAACTATATGAAACTTTCTGATGACAGTCTAAAATCCAAGTTTATTAACATGGAGAAAACTGCTTCAAACTTTGCCAATGCTTAAATACATGACACTATCAAGGAGTGTTGACACCATACATAAATAAACCTCAACCAGAACTCAGCGAACTCTATGCCTACATGAACTAAAAACACGAGCTCCTAGAAGCATAACGGTGTGAAATCTTGAAACTTGAGAAACCAATATTCACTAGAATTTATATCATGAAAACGAAGCCTGCAAAATCATAGTTTCAAGGCATCGATAAGGTGGCACACACAGCTTTCGTAACTCTGTCTACATTAAAATCTTCTGATTTCTGAGATGTTCTCTTACCCGGAAAAGGATGGCTTACATGGGTTAGAGGTGTTGGAAAATGAAGGGTTAATTAACAGATGAAGTGAGGACTTCCTTCATTGCATCGTTGCAAGAATCGTGGCCAAATTGGCCATCCTATTAAAGGGTGGTTGTTCATACTGACAGTTTGACTGTGACAGTGATAACAACTTGCTAGAATTTCTAAACTTACAGTCAGAGCTATAAATTTGAGTTATAGTGAACAGACAAAAAAAGGGTCAAAACAGCGTAAAAGGATCGGATTCTTTTTACAAACGTAACCAGATGTTGGTCACAAATTTAGGTGATTCCCTATGCTTGAAGAAGATAGTTAAAATAGGATCCCGAAATGCATCAACTTCAGAGAATTTCAATACTTATTGGGACTACTATAGTCTCAGGTGTACAGCACAGAAAATAAGAAAAAACTGGTGTGCCATGATCAGATACACACAATTAATGTAATCTCCTGGTAATGAAGAAGATTATTAAAACAGAATGCTGGGATGGAAATTTCAAGAAACAAAGAGAGACATAAATGGCTCTTTAGGAACAAATTTCTAGCTAGAAAAAGCAGAAAGCTTTTGTATAATTAAGATGATGACTAGATATTATTTCATACAGACACAAAACAGCAAGTCAAATGCATGTAGCAGACAGCCAAATGTGAAAAATTAATAGCTTCACCTCTGCAAAGCATGATACAAAGTGAAATCAGACAAAAGTATGACTATGAAACTCTATGTTTCATATCACAAACAAACTGATCAAATTCAACCACTTCATCCAGACCTACAGAAGAACAAAATAATTAAAGATGCCTTACACTATAATCAACACACCTCTGAATCAAATAAGAAGTTAAGCCCAAAACCAAGCTATTTGGCTGTGCACAATCCCATCTGCACATTCCACATCAAAGCAAAATCATTAAAATGGGTCAATAACCACCTCAATAATTTACACCAAAAAGAAAATCTAATATCAATCAAGAGAAAAACGCACCTGTATATGAAAACCTGAGTGAGGCAGTGGAGAAGAAGTGAATGGCAAACCAAATCCAGTCCCTATTGAATTCTCCCAAAGTATCTCTCTTTTTTTTTTGCTCGCATTTTTTTTTTCTGTTTATCAATTATACAACACAAAAAACCATTAACGAAAATCACTCAGCCTCTCTTCCAACATCAACAAAATGCCTATTTCCTTCAACTACTAATCACTGGCCTGATCCTTGTGAATCATCTTTAGAAGGATTTTGTTGCTGATGCTGCTGCTGGTGCACTCTAGCATGCCCCATCTGCTGATAAATCTGATTCAAAGCTTGTGGACTCAAAACCCCAATATGCCCGTCCTGTGACAACCCAAGTTCCAATCCTGGTAACTGCTGGGTACCCCCACCTAAAATTGAAGTAAAACTCATAGGCCCCATGTTGTTACCCGGCAAGTCAAACCCTGGAAACCCGAGTTTTTGCAAATAACTAGAACCACCAGCAGCAGCAGCTTCAGTCCCTATATTTGTTGTTGATGGACCAGTGGAATTAGATGATGACTGGAACCCATAACCTCCAACTGGGGGCCATAATCCTGCAGTAGTAACATGATGGGGTCTCCCTAAATTGCCACCTAACATTGCCCAACTGGCCCTACTACTACTGGACCCACCTAAATCATCAATCTTTTGATGCAAACCAGCAGAAAGAGAAGCTCCTTGTTGTGAAATTGCACCGCCAGCAGCTGCTAAAGCTGATGCAGGTATAGTACCAGTCCCAGTTGCTGCAATTATAGATGGTTCAGCTTGTTGTAGAAGCCACTGTATTGTCTCTCCATCAGATTTGTGACCCAATTCTCTTGTCAATTGAAAGATTCTCGCTGCACAAAGAGCTGGCATCCTTATCCTTCTACCTCTACCTTCAACTTTTGTGTGTCTGTCTTTGTTTGAGCTTCTCTTTGGTGCTAACTGTTTCTTTTGCTCTTCTTTGTCAGCTACTACAATCTGAAAGTCTTTGATTTCTGCTGGTTTGTTGTCTCCCATGTTGGGTTGTTGTTGGTTTTGGCTATGGAGTTGTTGTGGTTGTTGAAGATGAGGTTGTGGAGGAGGATGAGGAGGAGAAGGGTGGGTGTGGGTCAAGAAAGTGGGTAACTCATGTGGGTTTTTTGAGTTAGAGCCCTTGGGATCCATGAACAGGAAAGATAGAAAGTGGACGAAGAGATGCAAAATAAGCTTTAAAAAAAAAAAGGAGGAGGAAGATGGGTCCTCTACTCCTCTTTGATTGAAGAAGATGACCTGAAAAGTCCTAAACTTTCATGAGTTTCACTGTTTTTGGCAACAAAGACACAGACAAAAACACACAACTCAATCCCTATAATACTTATATAATGTTTTTTTTTTAAATAAAATAAAATCCTAATAATGTATGTGCTTTCTCTCATGGTCAAAACTCTTCTTTTTTTTTTTTTAACTCCTGTCCTCTGGGCTCTGAGTTTACTTATCTTCTTACCAACATGTAATTGTCTACTCTCTCTTTTTTTTTTTTTACCTTCCCTGTCTCTCTGTAAGATACAAAACATGGGTGCATGTGTTTACTTTTCTTGCCTCTTTTTTGACTGTAGTGGTCAGTGGGGGGTTGTGTTTTGACTAAGATCTTAGGTATGATGACAACTTGAACAGCCATTCCAATTTCACGATTAGAGACAAACAACAACACATGCAAGAAATACAACATCCATTTGCATATTCCATGGATGGATTCTCCATTTCTTTCTTGCTCTCTCTTTTCCTGTTTATTATTTCTCTTGCATGCTATAATGGTAACAGCAACACATATGATGCCAATTGCCATGGCATCTCTTGTAAGGAACTCAAGTGCTCATGTGGGTTCTTGAGGTGTCAACACTTGGTTGCCCGTGAAAGGCTTGGTGGGGTTGCTTCGAACTCACTCTATAGGCCCATCCTTTGGACAGAGTCTACATAAAGGGAACAAAATTAAAACTTGCTATTAACTCTTTGAGGTTCCATGAAATGATTGCTTTCAGCGCCCAAGATGCTTGTAATTGCAAGTTCAAGGCTTTCAGTAATGCTATTGTATCAAAGTGATAGCTTGCTAAAACTGTGGTATCAGCTGCAACCTGGACCAGAGGGGGGGCTGGTGGTGGTGGTGGTGTATGTATGTTTGCAGGTAAGACATAAAAAAGGAGGGGAGGTTTTCAATTTGATTTGTTTTATGTTTGTCTGGAGATAGTATCCTTGTGGGTCCGTAGCAAAGAGTTTCTGACATGGCGCACTTTGGCCATCAACAAGATCTTAATTCTCAGCATGAGTTTGTCATGTATGTGTCCCCTTCCCTTGAGATTCATTCACAAACCCCGCATATTTCCAGCCTTAAATTATTACTCATCTTCTTCGTAAAAGTTGCCAAATTACTTTACAGGATTGTCTTATTATTAATTTATCAATAAAATTATTTATAAAAAAAAAACAAGCCTTCACCAAATAAAACTTTAAATTTCATTTCTTTCATTTCCAAGTCCCAAACAATTCAAAGTCAATACACAAAACTTTAAAACTATTATCTTATTTGTTTTTGGATATTTTTAAAAAAATTAAAAAATTTTATTTTTTAATTTTAAATTAACTTTTTTATGTTTTGAGGTTGTTTTAACGTTTTAATATTAAAAATAATTTCTTTTTAAAAAAATTAATATTAATTCTAATACAATTCCAAATAAATTATAGTTTGAAAGCAACCTTCATATTAGATATATCTCCAAGTCATTCTTCAGACCGTAGACGTCGCTATAACTTCATCAATGTTAATTACCTATCAAATGACAATTATAATAATTATTTTTTTTCCTACAATAAGAGTACTGTTGTGCAAAGACATATAACTTTGTTAAGTCTAACACTTCACAACTAACAACCACAACGTTATTTATTTCACTTTTAGATCCCGAGCAATTTGATTCGGAGTCAATGTACAAGCACTCGGAATTATTTCTTCAAGTTGTTCTCCTCTTTTAATCCATGGCCTTCATAGTAGCTTTACCAGTTTTAAAACACATGTTCAGGAACACTATTAGATATATTTCAAGAATTATAGCTTGGAATATATAGTTTTCATCATATTTTCAAAAAATAAATAAATGAATTTTCTTAATCTGATAATAAAATATAATTCGGATCAACTTGAACATGGATGGAGATTAAGTTTTTTTCTCCAATAATTTTAAAAACATATTAATTGGTGATTTTAAAGTTTGGGTTTAATAAATTAAGAAATTAATCCAATTTCTTAAAATCTAAGTGGTAATTTTCTGTACAAGAATGAGCCAAGAGCTCCTAAGTTTCCTGAGAGGGAAGGCACAAGATGCTTTCCCTTTTCATGTCAAGGGAAATTAATTACATCACTAACGTACACTTGATAATACGAGCGGGTGCCTAAAACCAGCGAAAGAAATGACAGGGAGTTCCTTGATTTTCTCCTATGACAAAGATGCCTAATTTCTCAAGGGCAAACCCAATGTTCAGAGGAGAACGATGATCGATGGGGCTGGCCACACTTGTGTGAATATATACTGCATTTGATTTATACGATTAATTAGCTTGGTAAATGTTTTTGGCCACCAAAAGTACTCGTATAAGGAAGTCCTCCCTGCCTGGAAAGATAGAACATTAGAACGTACCTACCCAAATGCTAGTCCAATATTATAGGCAGTAGGCTGTTGTTGATTCTTACAAGAAACGTCACCTGCCTGAGGTGGGAAAATGGAAGAGTTTCACCTGTGGTGACAAATTGCCTTTTCACCCATGGCAAGCAAAATAGTTTGTTGTCACAGGCATGACAATATGACTCCACTGTTTTTTCTCTTCCTCAATGATTGAGTGTAATTTTAGAGTTTACTGACTTTAAGTGATTTTTTAGCAATCCATGTGATGTTGTAGGTAATGCATGGATGCTTATTTAATCGGGATACAAGAGAGACAGGTACAGTTATCTCTCTATTTCTTTTGTTTTTAAAAAATTATTTTATAGATGAATTAAAATAATTATGATTCCCTTATTAGTGCTATATAACAAGGAAATAATTAATTAAATTATGATGTGAATAATTAAGATAAGTTTTTACACGGCAAGATAAAAACTCTTAATTTACAGCTTCTAACTTGAGATTTGTATATATAATTCAGGGATTAATTTGTCAAATTTCGATAGACCATTTCTTCTTCTAATTAATTTGGTTGGAGGCAGATGGATTGTGCTTGTCCAATATCTACTTTCTTTACATCCTGCAGCCTGCAATTCAGCATTTAAGTAAGCATATCAGGATTCTCAACTCCCAAATTTGATGCAGCAACTACTCCACAATGTTCAACCAACCTCTATAAATGATATTGTGGATCAAGAGATCTTCCTCCATTTTCCTTTTGATATTGCTGAAAGAAGGACACCAGCATTATTATTTAAAAAAAAAACATTGAAAGATGTTAATTTCTCTAAAATCTTTTGCATCGGAGATCTCCTAAAAGACCACTTTTAAAAAAAAAATGTTCTTGACAAATACTGCTAATCAAATAATTAGAGAAAGAAGCCTGTGTTTATGTTCAGAAGAATCTCAGGATAGGCTGATATGGCAAGTGATGAGAGTTTAGAGATCACTGAGTCTTCGAGAAACAAAATTGAGTGTTTTGATCATCAGTAATCACTTGATGATCAGTACATTTAAAGGATTTCTTTTGTAGAACCCTGCAAGCTTGATTTTTACTTATTTTTAAATTCTTTGTTTATTTTATTTTATATGTTTCAGCTTTCTATACAAATCCATCAAATTAAGTTAAAGTTAATCACATCATGTGAAGCCTTCTATCTATGACATGTATAGAATTTGTTTAATGGTAGATCCAATAAGATGTACTGCTAGCTAGCTTTTAATTAACTGGTAATTAAGATCAACACGTTGGTGATGAGCTGTATGTGTTTTGATTTTTGATCAAACCATATTGTCTTACAGGAGATAGAAGGAATGGTTGAGGAAGAAGAAGGGCTAATTTCCTTTGTGCAGCTCAAAATCCTCTAAGTAAACAAATAATGATAAAGGGAAAATCAAGATAAATCCATTATAACTGTGAAAGGTACATATGTAAGAATATTGTAGTCTAGCTGATCTCATAAGAATGAAATAGTGATTAGGGTAATTAATAGGTCCAAAGTAGCTTTTATTTTCAAAATCTTAAAGTTGTAGGGTGCTATGATTATTGATTCCCCTTTTACTATTACAGAACCAGATCAAGATTTTTAAGGAAGGAGATGGAAGTGATTCTTACAAGTCATATAATTAATCAGCGAGAATCACTCCCCATGATAAGGACACCAAAATTCCATACTATACATCTTAAGATCAAACGAGAGCTGAAGTAATCTAGTCCTTTGACTTGTATTCCATGAAGATCCCATGTAGTTCTTGGTCACCATAGTGGGTGTCCTTGAAATAAATTTTCTTTTAATATCTTCCACTTTTCTTGTATCATTCTCTCCCACTTGATCTCCAAGCAAGCTTTAGGGTTTTTGTATGATTCACACAAGGGGTGAGAGGATGGCTTTTTCTTCTCCTTCTTCTTCTTTTTAATTTTTCTTTAAGTTTACAACTTTGCTTTGATGTGGAGAAGACCAATACCTTTGTTGAGTGATGATAATTATGGCGGGAGTGGCTAAGTGTGTGTTGGTGATTGCATTGCTAGTCATATGTGCCTCCCATCATGGAGACAAAGGAGGACCCCCTTTGAAAGCAAATCTGTTGAAATATCATGCTCAATACCACATGAATTCAACGCTTGAATGGGAAAAAGATCTTTCTTTATATCAGTTTTTCAAGACTTGCTCCCTACTATAAGAGATAAGTTTGGATCAATATGTATGTTTGTCTAAGTCATTTACGCTTCCAACTCCCATCTTTTTCAATCAACACAGTGAGTTCTAGTCATTTCGAATCAATCCACTGAGCTGGCGGAGCAATTACTTGATCCTTAAAACGTATTATTTTCTTGTGGAGAACTTCTTGAAGCAATGGCCTATGAGAATATTTCTGGTTCAGTTTTAATCCGATAAAATTTGTGAAAGCTAAACACATTACATGGACGAGTATCAAAGAGAGAAAGAAAAACGCAGAGGCACGCATGTATATTTTTTCATCCAAGACGGATATATCTTCCCATTTATCTAGGAGGGGCGATTACTATGTCTGTTGACCAAACCATTGAAGCTGTACGTACATGATATAAATGCCCTTCTCTCGAGTGTCGTGTAACTCGTAACTCAGTCATTTATTTTAATCCGTACAGTACAGCTTTGTCCTAATAATATCAATAGAGCCTTGACCTCTCAGCTTTCTGTGAAGTCTGAGCAGTGAGCTCAGGTAATTTAAGCAATATCATGCACAGTTCAAAAATCGAAACCGTTGATTAGACGGAAGGAGCCGACATCATTAGGGAAAATGGGACAAGAAGCAGTGGACAGAATTTAGTTGGAGGGATGCATTTATTCTGGCACAAAAAGTCGTAAACTCATAATTCATTGGCTTTGATCATCTTTCATATCTTACAATTTTCAATACGATACATTTGCTTATGATCATGTTTGCTTCGAGGTATACTTGACTTGCAGGTCCAAGCAAACCACTTGAATTGACATCAATATGCCTTCTTTTCTTCTTTTCTTGTGATAATATAATTAGAATTCGTTTTTATATTTTACAAGTGTATTTTTTTATATAAAAAAATTATTTGTTTTGCTTTAATTTTTTTTGTGTTTTTAGATTGTTTTAATATATTAATATTAAAAATAAAATTTAAAAAATAAAATAATCTTATTTAAATATATTTTCTAACAAAAAAACATTTTAAAAAATAATTAATATCATAATACCGTTCTTAATCATGCTAGCAAGTAGATTTGATTCATGTGTATTATCATTTAGAATTCAAATCCTTAATTAATGATATTTTGACAAGTTGGAAAGATAATATTTTATAAGATAAAAATTATTAGATATCCCTTAATTTTTTAATTATTAGATATCCCTTTACTTTTTTAGTTATAAGATGAAAAATATTTTTATTTCTCTTTTACATGGTTTTACGGTCTTTATAACAACCCTTCTAGTAAACATATACAAGTTGCTACTTAATCCTCGGCGGTGGAGGTAGGATTAGCAGTTAAAAATGACAAAATTAAAAATGCTATTTTGATAAATATTTGATGATATTTCAAAATTAAATATATTTCAGAATGAGTATTTTTTAGTATTTGGATAAAGAGTGATCACGTGTTCATGTTAATATTCTATTTTTTAGAGTTCAAGAAGTTAATGGTTAGTGATAGAAGATTAGACACTAAAAAAATAATCTTTTATGGGATTTTAGGAGTATCTGATGATAAAAATCAGTAATTTTTAATAAGAAATTACAATAAATAAGAGAATGAACTTTAGATTCTTAAGAAAGAGGAATGTTTGTTCTTAGTCATGTATAATAAATGCAATGTAAAAATAAAAGTATAAATAGATAATAATAAGAAGAAAAATATGTATCTTTTTACCAAGATTATTCAGGGAGTATTTATAACTCTTGAATATTATTTTTTTTCACTAGAAAGGGTGGAGTGTCATTTCCTCCTAAAAGCATTAATGATAGAGAAAATATCTCCTACATAATATTAATATTGATAGGAATATCTCTTACACGATATTAATATTGATAGGAATATCTCTTACACGATATTAATGTGATAGGCTTTTAAGAGATCTTTATATATTATCCATTACATCAACATTAATGTTAATGAAAAAATGGTCGGTCTTTGGAAACCTTTACACACCTAGAGGCGTGAGGGAATGAGTATCATTGACCTTAACATTTTTAGGTTAAGGGTCATAAAAATAATCAAACAAAGTCTTGTGGTCTAATATAGGGCCTAAAAAAATCATCAGGTCTTTATCCATTTAGGCTTGTCATGATGTTAAACCCAATAATGTTGGGTCTGACAACTCGTCAGACCATATGTATTTGGGTTCAGTGCGTAGTTAAACCCAATAATATTAGGTTTGACAGTTCGTCAGACCTACATACACTCAAGGTCAGTGTGTAGTTGAATCCAATGATATTGAGTATGAAAGCAAGCTAGACCCATCTAATCTGGGCTTGGTATTATGCCAAATCAAGATATATTGAGCTATCACTCTACCTTTGCTTCTTTTAAACATGGACTTGAAAAAAATATAACACAAACACACTGATCTATCCATCAGTATTATTATTTTACTTTATAATGTAATGTTAGATTAAAAAAGAAATGAACGGTAAAATGAAAAATAATATATTTAAATGATAATTGAATTATAATTATTGAAATTAAAGTACTCTTTAGTAGATATGTCATGGAGTGATGGATCAAAAAGCATGAGAGGCAAATTTCTAGGAAGAAAAGGGAGCAAATTCAAAATTCTAAAACTATTAAGGACTAATATGAATTTTAAGAAAATGTAAAGGGGAAATTGTCCCATTCTCATGTATGTAATTCCGTCCTTGTTGAACCCTCCATCTAACTCAGTTAAGCGAGTCCCATAGTTTAACTAAATTGCCATTAGTTGACTCAAATAGAGTATCTAGATCATGCCATATTGTCTATGATTTATAATAAATAAAAATAAAAATACATTAAATTAAATTATTATAAATTAATGAAAAATAATTTGGTTAATGATAAAAATAAAATAAATTTTAAATAATGAAAAGAAAAAAAGAAGAAGATTGGAATCTCATATCCTAATCCTAGAAAAAACAATTCTTTGAATTTTTTATTAAAAAACAGAATTATTTTTTTCCCAGGATTGGTACGTAATCTTCAATTTTAAGAAAATATCATTTTTTTATTTAATATTTACAACTAACCAAATTATTTTTATTTAGTTTTTATTAAATTTAAGAATTTAATGTATTTTTATTCATTATAGATTGAATTAACAAGTGGGATGGTTTAGATTCTTTATCTGAAACAACCGACGATAATTAATTAAACTGATGAGCTTGTTTAATGGGATCGGATAGAGGAATCAACAAGTACAAGCCTATGCAGTAAAAGGATTGAAATAAATCAAAATCATATAGAGGGATGAATGTGAAAAGGGATTAAAAGTAAAAGGTGGTGATTGATTTTTGAAAAGAAAAATGGAGCTTCTGCCGAAGGTAGGTTAAATGCTGGGTCCACGTTAGCTGGGGTGGGAGCTGGAATTACCCTTGTTTTGCTTTGAGCAAGAGGCAGGGCTGTGGGACAAAGACACCCCATGCAATGCATTAATTTGTCATTTTCACTGCAAAGGGCTGCACCAGCGATCTTACCATGGAAAGTTTTCGAGTGAAAAGCTGAGAGAGTAACATGAAAAAACTTACACAGCACAAAATATATGTGATGTCCTTGTCTACCTTATATACCTTACATTATTGTGATATTCCTCGACGAAATGGACCGACTGTAGGGATTAGGAGGAATGAAAATGGGAAGAAAAGGTCGCTCCACCGCATTGAATAGGAGCCACATCCACCAGTCGCTGAGCTCCAATAAAGCCAGAATCTCTAACTGAAATGGCTCCTTTTGATGATAAGATGGACCTCACCATTATCCTTGTGTCACATCTACCGCACCCATGAGTTATCCCTTTCTGTTGGCTCTGTGCATCGATGAATTTGCTCGAAAATAAAATTGTTTTTTCCCTTTATTCTGTGTTTGCCATGTATTATTGACTCCATCCTTGTTTACTTCCCTGCTTTTTGTTGGATTTTCACGGCCAATAAAAGAAAACAACTGAAATTGCTGGGGAGATTAACTAGACTAGATTAGGTTAATTTCAGGGCAAAAGTGGTGCAATAATTTAGAGATAACAGAGAAATGATTGGTTTAGAATCACCCATGTATCGAGCGATTTTTATGGATAGATTCCATTAGATTTGGAGGCTGATAAGCCCACCATAAGAGGTCGCAATCCTCGCCATGTGCTTGACGTGCATACGTTTTTAGTGTGATGTCTTGAGAATTAGATTTCTCTTTCACTCTGAGAATCTATTTTGTGTAACAGTTCAAAAGCACTGAATTCTCAATCAGTGCAAAAAACAAGAATGGCTGTACTTTTCATCCATCTTCTTCTTGCCACATGTCTCTGTTCAGTACGTCTTGCAAGAAACCCAACCCTCCTCCATCCCTAACCCACCTAAACTGATCCTGTTTTCCCCCCCTCTGGTTCTCTCTGGAAAAAAGATGCACGAGTTTTTTTAAGCATGGAAAAGCTCGCCTAGGGCTAGGATATTCATTCTGGTGAAGGAAATGATAATTAATTATATAAAAGTACACAAGGAGAGAGAAGAGCGACGTGTTTGGTGTCGAAAGGAGGGGATGGATCCAGAAAGGATATAAAAGCCATGAATTTTAAGAAATAAAAAAGAAATATGATCCCCATATAAGCGAAAAGCACTTCTAAATCCATTGATACGAGTAAATTTATTTCTAAATAATTTGGAGGTGGATTCTTATAACTTGAAGACAGGGAAAGGGTATTCCATCAACATCCATTATCCAAGTTCTATCTGTCTCGTGACAACAATGTCAACTTAAGAGACTATAAGACGAGCGAGTTTCTTTGAATATTTTTTCCCTTCCTCCAAAGGACCTCAGCAGTACTCATGATATCAGCAAAAGCTGGATGTATTTCTGTAAATCGAAGGGATGATCGGTGCAAGCAATCAATCTTTTTTTAAAAATAAAAAGAAAAAAGAAAAGTAAATTAAAGAAAAGAGAGCAGATAGAGTGTATCATTATTGTGCTCAATGATGTCTCATGGGGTAATAAAGTATTCAAAACAAGTAGCCTTCTTGAGTATTCAGATATGCTTTACCAAAAGCAGCAAAAAATATTTAAAGGCATAAAACAAGTGTTTGGTTGGCAATTACCAAACTTGAAAGAAAACATCCAATGTTGACGGCTACAATTGTTCCGCTGATTAGACGAAGAAAACCCAGAGGCTGCTGCTAGCAAGCATCAATCTCGACAAGTGGCTCAGTCATTTTCGGAAACTTGTTTTTAAGCATGTGGTGATGGCAGCATCTTTTCTTTTCACTTGGACTTTTCATTGCCAGTTCACAGCTCTCGCTAGCTTTTTGTCCCGCCCTTCGCGGTAGGGCGGATTTTCTTTCTTTCTTTCAACTTTGAAAAGAAAATTATTAGGATGTTAAAAATTTAATGTACGATGATGGTTGGAGTGTCTTTGAAATACTTAGATTAGATGCTGATATATTTTATAATATATTTTTTAAAACAAATATTAAAACAACCGTATATTTGATCATTACGGCCACCAATGATTAATTAATCTATGAAACTTGTATATGAGGTATGAGGTTGTGATAAATATATGCAATTAATATTAAAACAAATTAAAAAAATCAATTATAATGAGTCAAATAACAAAGGCTGAAAATGAAAAAAAAAATAATTTAAAAAAAAATATGACCTAAAAAAGCTTATATTATTGGCTGGTGCAATATTGTGGGCCAAACTAAATTTTTCTGAATATAAGGAATAAATTCAAGGTGATACTAGGATTTATAAAGAAATAAAAGAAATTCTCGACTCGAGTTATTGAGTTAACTGGGTTTAATAAATTCGGTTAATTTAATAACATATAAAAGACAACCCTAATTTAATAACATTAAAAACCAGCAAACCCCGGTAAATCTTCTAAACCCAGATTTATCTTTCAAAATCATAACCTGTGAAATCTCAGACTGGGACCCAATCAAGAAGCCTAATTCCTAACTAATTTAATATTAAAGGATAAAATCGAGAAAAAAACACAATCTAAAAAACTTGTCAAAGCAACAAAAAAAAAAGCAATATAAAGAATGAGGATCAAACCCGATAAAAAAAATGGAGGATGAAATCACAAAAAAAATCAATTTTATATATCTTCTCAGATAAAAAAAATAACAATAAAAAGATTAGGGACCAAATCTAAGAGATGAAAAAATTGGAGGGTGAAATTGCAAATAAATTCTAATTTGAAATAATTGTTTCAAATAAAAAAAATTACAATTAAAAGAATATAGACTAAATTTAAAGAGAAAATAAATTAAAGGGTTGTTGTGAATTTTTTAAGGGGCGTCACGCAAATCTTAGTGGAGAAAAGAAGTGAAGGGAAAAAAAAACCAAACCAGTGCTAAACTGGATGGAATCACAATACACGTGCCGTCTAGAAAGGAAAAGGATGCCAAGACAAATCAAATAATACGGTGAAGAACGGTTTTAACCATCGAAGAAAAGATGATAGAGCGGCTGACTTTTCCGTTACACATGTCGAGAACTTTTTTGTTTTATTTCATTTATTATACTATCACATTGCCTCTAGGATCAAATAATTATTATCTAAAAAACCTTTAAGCAATTACATAAAAACCCCTTAAGCCAAGCTAGAGAATTTTGATTCTAATGGGAATTGGGTCATTATATTCTTCTTTAAAAAGTAAAAATCAAAATATGTCTTTAAGCCATTGTATTTTTTTTTCTTCCAAGGGTATTCAATTAATTTTATTGTGTAAAAAAATTATAAAAAGACCAGGATAACCTTTAATAATTCTATAATGACAAACGAACTACGTGAAAAAACTATTTAATCCCAAAGGTCAGTTAAAACCATTTTTTTAAGGACAAAAACATAATTCCACTATTATAATCCTAAATCAAACCTTTGCTACTGTACTTCTACCACACCTTTTAGTTTTTTTTTTTTATTCCCTCGAAGAGTATATAAAGCCAACCCCAAAACTGGTCACAAACATGTTTACTTGCGGGGGAGGAAAGATGCTCGACCCCTGCAACATTTGTTATTGTTCAAAGACTAATTTGTTGCCGAAAAAATTATTTAGTCCTTGAGAAAACAGGGAATTTAATCAGAACCTTGTTTTCATCCATTTTTTAAGTGAGGCAAACACATCTCACATGAAAATCAGATTTTTCATCATTTATTTTTTTATTTTTTTATCTCAAGCCATGCCCGATTACTTGAACCATCAAATATAACATACAGATTTACAGAATGAAATAAAGTATTTCAGTTCAAAGAAGGTATAGCTACAATACATACAACACAGGCAGAGGTTTCCCTGCTCACCCACTCAAAGAAGGCCCAAAGTACATGCAGATGGGCGGGTTGATCCTAAAAATAGCGAGAATTGCTGATGGTATTGTCCAAATCCCGTCACCGCATATCAAACCAGAAGCGACTGCCCCAGAATAATCCTCAGCGTCCTTCCTATTTATTCGCTCCCATACAAACAATATCACTGTCCCAACAAACATGTCAATTGCAAAGTAAGCTCCGATGTAAAATGGGACTGCCATGGCCATTGGAATAGGAATGAACTGCGAGATCTTCTTGGGAGTCACATCCCTTAGAAGGTTGATAACTAGAGCAGCTACAAAGAATCCGCAACATAATGCCAGGCAATGTTCGGGTAACTCTGAGAAGCCCTCAATACCTAAGATAGCCATTTCCCTGAATATCACGGCATATGGAGCTTTGTAAGGACCATCGGGGTCTCCGATATCAAAAGCACTCCAAAACAACCAGAAAGTCAGTGGAGCAATGACACAACCCATGGCTGTTCCTACCAACTGGCTCACAAACATAGACTTGGCTGATGATAGAGTGAGGTAACCAGTCTTGAAATCCTGCATTAGATCAGCGGCGGTGGAGACAATGGACATCATCACCCCAGAAGCTGCTAGCCCAGCTACAACTCCTCCATCGGAACCAACCAGTGAAGCAATGATAAAAAGACCGATCTTTCCATAGGTTGATGTCAAGTTCCAGTCTGTCAGTCCAGTTCCATAGGAGTTGCAGAAGGCAAGAGCAGGGGCAATAATGTATGAACAGAGAACCAAATACCACTTCAGTGGTGGAAAGATGACTGGAATCACTGCTGTTGATATTGCAGCCAGACCGACATATCCAGCAGCCACCAACCAGGTGGGTATCCTATCTTTCAGAAATACCTCATCTCTTTTTCTTTGCTCCAGTAGCAATTTGGAAGTCTCACTATCTGCCAAGTGGCACATAAAAACAATTATTCCCGAACACAAAACAGCTATATTCAAACAAGAACGAGGGCATGCAACTAAAAGTTAACATGTTGAAGATGATACTAACTATACGCAACTGTTGATGAAGGAAAATGCCGACGATGCATAAATATTATCATTTGAAAATGGCAGTCTCAGTAATTGCTACATGAAATAAGTGTGATGAAGATTAAGCTTTAGTAGGGCCAGAGAAATAAAAAGCATCGCTGATAGATTTAGATACGAAAGTACTGTTCAATGCAGGTAAAATCAGATGTCTCAAAATCATTTTGTAACAGAACTCAGGAAACAATATAAGAATCCAATAAGTTATTGTTTATTAGGTAACATTTAGGGACAGATCTTGTTTTGTTTTGGTCACATAGGGACCAATCTTTTAGTCTGCCTGCGGTTCCCAAAAATCAACAGCACATGTTTCTCAACAATTATATCGATCAAAATAATTGAACATTGTTAAATACAGCATCACTATTTAACAAAATATCAATGCAATGACACAGAGAGTAATTATAATTCATCTCTTGAACTTAATAACCTCAGGATATGCTTGTGCTACAAAAAAATCATGCATGATGTTCAGCACAGACACAAAACTTGAAGGATGTTAATGACAATAATTGGTGCAGAAGACAAGAGATTCTTCCGGAAGGAGAAACTACACTCCTACAACTCGAGCAGTTTCTTGAACTAGCCAATTTTTCTCAAAACAAATTTGGGAGAAAAAGAATTGTTCAGATAGCAGTTCAACATTATGTTAATAGTTCGAACATGAGCACACTTGATAAATGCCAGACACATTTGAGAAACATGGCAGATGAGACAAGATCTTTCAGTTTTTTAATTTTTACCAAGGGGCCACAACCAGCCTACCACTAAGCCAAAGGCCTATTGGTAACAAGATCACGTGATTACATTTCACAAATGGAGACTGTATGAATTATTACCTTGAACCTCACTGACAATTGGAAGGTTCTGCATGGTGCTTTTGTTGCACATTTCCTTGATAGTTATGATAATTATCTTGATCAAATTATAAAGACCATCCCCAAGGATAAGGGCAATTGCTATGAAAACCTGCAAACAGTGTGAAAGGAAACTCATTCAGACAACATCCCCAAGGCACAGCCATGCAAGCAAAATTCAATAACAGACTATTCATCAACAAGCCCAATACTAGTGATGAACAGTGGATGGACCAGGTCTATGTGAGGACTGAGGAGCCACAATGGGGGAAGGACTGAAGAGTGAATATACAATACAAGGTGGAGTCACAGTCATTGTCATTAATCGGACCAAGTTCAATAATTTCAGCATGCTAAATAAATACTCGTGAAAGTTGAAGTTTATAAACTTCAGGAACTTGTATGTTGCTCCGGCAGTAGTACTAATCCATATATAGCATGCAAAAAATTAATGTGGTGGCTTACATCCTCTTAAGGCAAAACCTCAAGATGCCAAGCCATGCAAAGTCAAAACCTTTTTACAGTTAAGTCATTTTGTTGAAACTTGTGGATGTGTTTCAGAATAAAAATGGTTATTCTCCATACCTTGTATCCATAAAGACCCTTAAAATCATTGCTACTGAGGTCAGCTGGATACCAGGCCCCAGCATGTTGGGAAATGAAGGGCCAGAGGAAACCCCATGAGATGATGGCCCCAAGAAGAACTGAGCAGTTGACTATGTGAGGACAAATAAGGCCACATCCAACATAAGTTGGACTGAAATCAAAGAAAAACCTGCATAAAGAGAGTCGTGTGAGAAACAAGTAACATCACTGATAAACCATTGATACAGGAATGCCGAACTTCAATTTTGTATCCAGGGAAAAGGAAGAAGAAGAAGAAAATAGTATGTGTAGGCCCTCTCTCAGAGTTCCTCAACAAAGCAACCCAACCAAAATGTAATTCACTGTCCAAAAAACATGCATGTCATTAAAAGCTTACGTGCTCTTGAATAGCGTCAAACCAAGGCTGGGAAAATTATCAAACCCACATGAATCCCCAATACCACTGAAGAACCACTTAAAGCAGCTCCAAACCAAACTTATGCTTAAATACTTTCCAAGACAACTGACTTGCTTCCTGTTAAAAATCATTAAAAATAAATATAAATTAGGAAACTCACTTTTTGTCAATTCAGCTATTCTGACTACCAAACCACTCAACAAACTGTAGCAGCCAAAAAAGGAAAAAAAAAAACATAAACTTTAGAGAGAAAAAATCATGATTATTAGATTTACTTAGTATGCGGCAGTACCACTCATGTTCTTTGATAATCCTACAGACAAACAAATCTCGTTCTTTATACATTTTCTCCAGAATTGTTTAAAATTTCTTCACTGATTTTGATATTTTCTAATAACATCTTCCAGCAACTTTAAATCAAGAGACACCATATAAGACCTACAAAATAATGACGAACTTGACACATCCAGCACTCACCCAGCAAGTTCTGCTCCTGTGTTTGTGTGAAAGCTATTTATCAACATTGCTGTGGCTGTACCACTGGGATATGTAAGCTTATAATCCATGACCATAACCTATCATTTCATCACAAAATATAACGAGAATATGAGAATCAATTAGACTTATAATCATGGTTCCCACTAACACGCCACAAGAGTAATAGTATGCGTGGAACAGTTCGAGCACAAGTAAGCCTTTTTCAGATTTTATGCGGTCATAACCACCAAAATCTGTTGCAAATGTCAAGAAACTACTCAATATGTATCCAAGAATAGATGCAAGTAGCCGTTTAATTGAAACAACATCGAACAAAAACAAACGGATACAAGATGATTCTCAGTAACATATCGCCATTTTAACATACTAGCAGCAGCATATTCTTTAAAAATCTCAAAAAGAATGATGTTTAAAGCTACCTTACGAAGCGGAGCAAGACTAAAAAGCCCGAGGAAACTAACAACAAACAAAAATCCAATCATCCACCCCAATCCCGGATTCTTAACATCTTCGGCTCGGTTCCCAGGGTAATCTGTACCGATCAATTTATATGTTTTCTCGTCCAAAGCAATCAAATACGAACCGAATCCTCCTGTCACCATTAAAATCAAGTACAGTTTAAAAAAAATGTAATTCTAACAAAATTAACTATCCTAATCTCCTCTTTCCTCTTCAAAGAATGGATTAACAAACTAATAATCAATTATCAATAAATTACAACAATAAAATTAATTAGCTAACCTGATCTAAAATTATTAACAAAAATGAAATAATTATCAACCTCTATGTACACTAATAATTGTATCTATATATCAAAGTAACGGCGGTTACCGCTAAAGGCGAGGCCATAGCAAGCGACGACGCAAGTTTGGATAACGGTATTCTCCTGTTTGGTAAAAGGAGAAACAGAAAAACCTAACCTGGATAACAATCCAGTCCATGATTTAACAAAGAAGAAACCAAGCAAACCAGCTGCTACATTCAACGACGGGATAATCCCCACCGTTAAATTCAGCTTGTGAGTGATGATACAAAATAGTACTCCTAATACAGCGCTCACTACTAGCCCTCTGATCGTGATCTGATCCTTCCATTCTGGAATGATTTCAGTAGAGTCAACGGTGTTTATTGTGTCCTTGGAGTCGACTAGTAACGGCTCTGTTATTTCGGTTCCCATGATTTGGATTCGTTGGGTTTCTTAGATCAAAATGGGGGATTTAGGGATTTTAAAGGGTTTTTTTTTTTTTTGTTTTTGTTTTTTTGTTGAAGCTTTACGTGATTAGATTGGGTGTAGCGTGTAGGTGATGAGGTGGTAGAGTCAGAAGAAAGAGGATAAGGTGTATAAAATTATCAATGATATTTTTAATTCCTGTACTATGTTAGTTCTATCATATTAAGCCTTCAACTATTAATTATTTGCAATTAAGCTCCTTATTTCTTAAACTTATTTTAATGCATTTGTCTATTAAGTTTTAATTCAAGTCCATATGACTTGAGTACAAACTTCTAAGAAATTACAGAGAGAATTGTTCATCTTCAAAAAAGTATAATGTATTATTGTTTTTGTAATATTTATTAAAGGTTATTTTAATTATCTTGGATATTTTAGTGATTTATCATTTATCTTGTAACTTATAAAACCTTATATATATTGCATGTTATCATGATTTTTTTTTCTATAATTTTTTTAACAGGAGATTGGAATTATATAATCTCATGATTTCTTACATTTAAATCTAAATTAAGTGTAATAGAGAAAATAAAATATTTTACTCCTTAGGACTAATTAATAATGAATCACAATGTGAGAGTTTAAAATTAAGCATTTATTTAGTACATGATAATTAATAGTAAAATTGGCTGGAATTTGATAAAAGGATATACTTGTCAAAAACTTAAAGTTAAGGACTTGGTTGCATATTCTGATAGTGCAGGGGCTAATGTGACAGAATAGTACAATACAATGACTATTAACAGTATTAAATCGGAGACAAAGGAAAGAGTTGAAAGTTCGTTGCAAGATTTGGCCAGTGAAAATCAACATAACCTATCTGGAGTGGGAAAAGTATTGTATAATAGGCATGGATTATAATTTTGAAATTATATTTTCATCCCTTAAAAAACCCATTTGCACTGGACTATTGGGGTAGATTTGTATTTTTATAGAATTTATTTGTCCTTTTATAATTCTTGAGGGGGTATTTCTATCCTTTTATGAACTTTTTATACAGTAAATTTATTTTAGTATCCTTAAAAGCGAATTTCCATTTAACTATGACTATATCATTCTTGAAATGAAAATTCTCAAAGCATCTTTCTAGGGGTGAATTCGTTATTTCTAGTTGGTTTTTTTAGCAATAATTATTTGTTCATGGGTTGATATTGTCTTTTGATACATAAAAATAAAAATAAAAAAATAAAATTAACAGAATTTATTTCGCGTGGGAAAAGCATTGTATAGTAGGCATGATTCACTGTGGATTATAATAGTAGAATTATATTTTCGCCCCTAAGAAAACCATTTGAATTGGCCTGCAGGGGTAGGTTTGTATTTTCACATGGTTCACAGTTTCCCGACAGAATTCCAACGTGCTGGTAATTATTGCATTTCTAACTAACTGTTTACTATAATACCGACAGAATTACAGACAAAATTAAAAAATCTGGAAGGGTTTTGTGAAATTTTTAGTGTGAACCAAAAATTTCAAAGAGACTTTATAAATAAAATCACCAATAAAATATTTTAAAATAATAATATTTAATTACCTGTCAGTAATTGCATTCATAAAACCTAATATAAAAGCACAACACACCTTTATTTTTTTTTCTCTCAGCTTAAAATCATATAGTTTTCTTTGTGATTCTCTCCTCATTAATTTGCCTTTCTATTCCATCTCTCAAACATCAAGGCTAAAAATCAAGCTTTTTTCCTCTTAACACAATCAAATGTGTTTTTTAGGTAGATTTTTTAAAGTATTTTCTTTTTATTTTTCTTCTTTTCTAAGGTTTTTAACAATATATTTTTGTTTTTTTTTTATCACACCTATTTCAACTCCGAAATTAAGCACGTCATTAAGGTAAGAATTTTTCATTCATTGTTCATTATTTGTTTTTGTATTATTTTTTCTTTTTTTTTCTCTATTTTTGTTCAATTATTTGTTTTTTATAATTTTATGAAGTAATAGTTGTGTTGAATTTTAGTTGTTATTGCAATAATTTTTCATTATTTTGTGTTATTTCCTTTTTTAATTTTGTTGTTAATATTTAATTAAACGTGCAGGATTAGTTTTAATTATTATATTGTATGTATTCCATTTAAAATAAATTCTTGTCAATTTAGGATAAAAAATATTATCACGTAGAAAATGAGAATTTTATACGAAATTGAATTATTCAAAATTGTTGGTAGAAATATAATAAAATCAACTGGTTTGTGGCATATATGTTATCTATTTGCAGGATTAAAAATTTTAGGTAGGCTACCGTACATGGGAGGTGCTGCCGAATTTTTATTAAAAAAAATGAAATTGTTAAATTTTTTTGTCAATTTATATAGATGCCTAAAAGAAAATCAATTGCTCGTTGTGAGTGCAGGATCCCTGCTAGTTCTTCTAGTAGTGATAATGACAACCACTAGTCCTTAGGTGTCGACCAAAAAGAGGCTCCTGAAGCACATGCATCGACTCACGACGCTGCCTCTTCAAGTGCGATGTTGCAACGTAGAGAGGGGATCCCTTCACAGTGGGATCCATTCACCCGCAAATACGAGGCGTAGTGAAAGGACGACTTTTCAATGTAACTTTGTTTTGCTTTGAATTGGTTTATGTTTAACAATTTATTATTTCATTAAATTTATCCAATTTTAGATTCACAAACATTAAAGTTACCCAAATAATAACATCGGCATTTTAATTGTCGATGAAAATTCTATTGTTTCAATGGAATCAGGTTTTCAAACATCCTGAATGGAAACCGCAGGTTGATGGATGGTTTTTAAGATTTAAGGTTAGTATTAACTTAAAATTTTACTATTTATTATGTTAATTCGTTTACTTTATTGAAATTACTGAAATTTTTATTTTTATAATTTTTTTACTGCAAGGCTAAATTTGAGTGGGATAAGGCAAATGATAATGTTGCGAAGAGGGTTTGGGAGAATCACGCTACAACTAGGTAACATCGAAATCAGGATAATTTTTCTATTCCAAATATTATAATTTCATTTGTCATTTACTCATAGATAATTTGTTTGTACCATATAAGTTGCGTGATTTTTTTTGTATGAGGCGCAAAAAAAATCTAAAAAATATGCTAAAGAAAGTGCTCTACAAGGCTGGAATGACGTGGCAATTTGGAAGGATTTCAGGCAGTTATACAACCCGAAGACTATATGGGTGAAATACATTCAGCACGTTACATCCGAGCGTTTCACACGACGATCACAATCCAATGTGGGAAACCAAAGCCAGTAAATTCATGATTTTGTTACCATGCACACCGGCGACTCCGTTCAATTCATTTCCCATGCAAAAACAGATGGCAAAATTTATTTGAATTACATCTATTTTTTTAATTTGTTGTTATTTATAAATATATTTAACTAACAACATTTTTATCTTGCAAGCTATGACTCTTGGACGTGAGTCAAGCCCAATGAAGCTTTTGTGGAAACACACGTGTGGAGTGATGACCGCTAAAAAGGGGTGCAACAGTTCATCGACAATCAAGCTCAACACTTTGTTTTACGTTGGTTTTCAACCATTGTTTTTCTTAAGTTATTATTTATTTGAATTTGATGGTTTTATTTTTTATTTTCAGGAGATATATAACAGCCGATTGAATGAGAGATACGAGGACAATCCTTCGACCCATCCAGATTTCAATTTGGATTTGTAGTTGGAGGCAGGATTATCCGGTGGACCCGATAGAAATCGGGTGTATGGACTCTCTAACACTACGACCGAGAACTTGTGGATGACTCGTAGTGTTTCAACCGTTGAATGCTCGCAATCGGTCTCGAGCACTCAATCTCTAGAGTTCGCGGCCTTGTTAGATCGAGGAGTGCAATGACGTACGACTTATCTCAATGAAAAATATGAACGACTCTCTGTGGATTATGAAGAGCTCCGCTGAATGGTCATGGTTATGAGATCACAGATGGGTGGTACATGTGTACCCTCTTATGGCCCCACGGTCCCGAGGATGACCAACATCTTCCTCCTCCTCTTGTGTCACTTTTATTCTAGTTTCATTATATTTGAACGTATAAATTTGTAATAAATATTTGATTGTTATATTAAGATAATTGATTTTTAAATACTTGAATTTTATATAAATTTAATTTTTTAATTATTTTCTATTTCTGTCCAATAATTTTTTTAAAATTATTACTGACAGGGTTACTGACAGAATAATTTTGTTGGTATATTCTAGAGAGTTGGAAAAGATTTACAACAAATGCCCTTACAACTGTTAAATCACCTACGGAATTATTCTATCGGTATATTCCAGAGAGCTGGAAAAGAATTACTGCAAATGTCACTGCAACTCATCGATAGAATTACCCACAATTATCTTGTCGACACCTAAGGACTTGTGGTTGTCATTATCACTCCTAGAAGAACTAGCAGGGATCCTGCACTCACAACGAGCAATTGATTTTCTTTTAGGCATTTACATAAATTGACAAATAAAAAATTAACAATTTCATTTTTTAGGCATCATTTTCCAAGGAAGGCGTACGTGCATACCAAGAGGTTGAAGCTTAGACTAAGAAGCCCCATGAGAGGGAAACTTCACGTGATTTCAAGGGTGAGTAAAACAATTAAAAAACTGATTAAATTGAAAAAAATAATTAAAAAAATCGAATCGTGAAAAAAAACCGATTAAAATTTTGAAAAAATCGACTGGTTCGGTTCGGTTTTATAAACCTAAAACAAAAAAAACCGAACTGAACCGAAACCGAAAAAACAGAAAAAAACCGAGCCAAACCGGAAAAAACCGAGTCAAACTAAAAACCAAGCCAAATCGGTTTGAACCGATTTTTGTCCTAAAAAACCGAACCGAACCGAAACCGGTCGGTTTGAACCGGTTTCGGTTTTTTTTTTATTTTAAAAATTTTAGTTTAGTTATTTTTTTTTATAAAATTAAAACGAATAAAAAATGATCACCACTATATAAATCCCATGTGATGGCCACGTGTGCCACCTCTGGCCTGGTGGCGTTGGCCATCCTTGTAAATTTAAATGCAAGTGTCTTCTATTTCCAGCTTCTAGCAAAGATAAAGTAGCAGAAAGAGACTTAATTGACAGAGAGAGAAGTATCTCAGTTTTGTCCACCGATTAATGAAAAAAATTATAAGAAAACAACCTGAGCAAATGTTGTCTTCCACGTTTGTACGTACCTCATTAGCATCTTCTACGTGAAGGATAGATTCTTATGACTTCTTCAAGTTCTTCAACTCTTTATGAGAGCTAACAAAGGGCTAGGTCTAAAGCCAGTACTGATTAGCCTTCAAAATTCCCAGGTCCAGATCATCATCGAAAACCCCTACTTGTTCTTTTCACTCATGCTAATCAGTACAAATCTCTGAAGGTGGGAATGGGGACCAAAAATTATTTAGCTGCAGTCTCTTCTGCAGTAGAAGGGGTCCTCTCATGATATGATTATAAATACATATAAATAAATCAATACATGTTTAAGGATTTGAAAGCGTGTGCCAATGAGAAGGCATAAACCATCAAGATTGCACGTGGGATTCACATGGTCGCAATCTAATGGCTTCATCCATGCATGGATTCTCTCTCTCTATTTCTTCGATATTTCACTCACATCACCCCACTTGCTGTGCCGACTCGCAAGCTTGAAGGGTTTTGTGTTTGTTTTGGTTTTTGCGACTTGAGAGTAGAGTAGAATATAGGAGTTTGTCTAGGGATGAGGGTCCTCCAAAAGTGGCAAACTCCTACGTTTTGTAGTTTCTCGTTGGGTAGCTAAAATAGGATCCCTCGAGCCCTACCTCACCCCCTACTTGCCCCCCCCCCCCTTTTTTTTATTTATGTAAATGGGCAAAGCATATCTCGCCTTTGATTATTATATGTTTTGATGGATGGTTAATTTGCAATAATGCAGTTTTTATATACAAATACGCGGCTGCCTTTATATATATATATATCCTTTCCTTTGTGCATTAGATATCCCATAGCACCCGACCACCATGAATTTTGTTAACGTTATCAAAATATCATGCCACTACCTAGTTACGCACGTGTTCTAATAAAATATATAATATATTTAAAAATACAATAGTTATTACTTTTCAAAATAATTCATTTAAAAATACTACAATTTTTTTTAAAAAAATTTCAATTTTAACATAATAATATAAAAACACTAAAAAATTAAATTTTAATAAAAACAAGTTGAAAACACTCCATAAATAGAACTATTCCCTTAAAGTGAGGTTGGTCGATTCACAAAGATGTGACAAAATATACTTTGTTAGCAACATCAAGGAACCATTTTAACCTAAAGCTTAAGCTGTTAGGTAAAGTCCAAGATATAATTTGCACAGATCCACGTTACTTTGTGCTTAATTTTTATCAAATAAATGATGATAGTGAGATTCGAACTCGTGACCGCTTGGTCATTAAAGCTCTGATACCATATCAAGAAACCATCTTAACCTAAAAGTTTAAACTGTTAGATAAAATCCAAAATATATTTTATATTATTTTTTAATAAACCAAACAGAGAAATCTAGGGTATAGTTTTGATCATGCGTGTGCATCAAACGGGCAAAAATAGTAGACAACACCGACATATCATGTGTCATGATCGTTATTGATCGTGACGCTCCATTAGGAACAACATCGATCTAAATTTATAGCATTTGTCACCGTGCCGGGCTTCTTATGTTAGAATTGCAACTATTATAATCAACAGAAACAAATGAAAAATTTAGACATATTGTAAGAAAAACAGTGCATTTTGTTTACACTTTTTTCACTCTCGTCAACATCTTTCACTGTCAAATCCACTGATGGAATTAGGGCATCCAGGATTGAAGACTGTTGCGTGGCATTTGTCAGCAAGCTTACAACAGCTTCCTCGCTTTTATGATTGTGGGACACGCTAACAAATTGACGCCACCAACCCTGACTAGATGGGCATCTTCTCATTTAACGGTGTGCAATCGAGGCATTTGAGAAGCCAAATGCCAATCACTGAAAGTATTGAAATCATGCCCGAATCATGCTGGCGGTTCCAGTTCAACTACAGTGACAAACCGGTATGGAACGGCAAAGAAAACTCCCAATTTGTGGAAAGAGAAGGTCAGAGTCAAAAATGGAATGCCATTAGATAAGAAGGTAAGAACTTGCTCCTGTCCTGGGTCTCCTTTTACAGAAACTGCGCATCCATGACTTTTAGTCAGAAAAAATATATCACATCAAGGGAACCACAGTAGGATTGCCGTATAGCTAGAATCTTAAATTTACAAAAGGAGGTGTGAGTGTTGCAGAGAAGGATATACAGTGGACGTTTGGAACTGCGTTTTAAAAAAAAAATTAAATTTTTTTTTATTTTAAATTAATACATTTCTAATATTTTCAAATTATTTAAATATACTGATTTCAAAAATAATTTTTAAAAAATAAAAAAAATATTATTGACATACTTTTCTAAGTAAAAAACACTTTAAAAAACAACCACAACCACACTCCTAAACAAGCGATAATGACAACTTTGATATCGATAACAATGGTAATGGTAGCCTCCATAGAGCATAAATGAATAGAAAAAAGCTGGTTCTCAAGATTTAATGGGTGTTTAAAATTGTAGCACTAAATATTTTTAAAAATGTTTTTTTTAAAAAAATATATTAAAATAATTTTTTTTCAATTTTTTTTTATTTTTTACATCAACACTTTAAAATTATAAAAAAAAACAAATTTTTTTTTAAAAAAAGCATATAAAAGCAAAACTACCGCAATATTAAGCATGAATGGCCCGGCATAAACTTTTCACTCCCGGAAAAGATATTTCGTATGTCAACCACAGTAGAACTGGTCTGCTAGATGAGTATATTTCAGTTAAGAAGTATCTTACCAGAAGCAATGACTAGCCAAAAAGCTTAAATAATTCAGAGTCCCTTTGGGGTCCATGGCAAGTATATATTTATAATGATTTCCACTCACAATAGTTTTCGTTGGTCCTGCTAGAAATGCCACCATCCTTTAGGCCGAGCACCTTGAAAAATAAATGCAAACATGCAATAACATGAAATGAAATATTAGTATGTAATGGGATTTGATTATGTTAGTGTGTACTCGCTGTAAGTGTCCTTTAGCAAATGATGCACTATTATTTTTTGCATAATATACATAATGCATGCATTTGAAAGAACTATATAAAATGTTTCCATCAATGTCTTATGTCCATGCATTCATTTACCCGTACAACCACATCAAGCATGCATAGCAAATGTTGCACCCCCCAACTTGCAGGTCTCCCAACTCTCCCTGATTCTTTTGCTTGATTTGATCTTGACAAAGAACAGCCAACCAAAACCTTGTATCTATCTAAATGTTTCTCTCTATCCGCATCCATCAGAACCTCCTAGCACCCACTACTTCCAACTAATTAAACAACCATGTTCAAAAGATCCCCATCCCTTTCTTTTTGCTAATCCAAATCTCTTCTTTAATGCTTTGTTCCCCTTGCATATCTAAATATATTCCTACATCTTGCCCCCCTGTGACAATTGAAGCAAAACTAACATTGAATCCCACAGAAGAAGTTCAAGATGAGGGTATGTGCACACTTCCTGAATTTTGAATAGCACACGTATTAATGATTTCAACTCTATCTTTGCATTTCATTGTTGCAGGTACTAGATTGGATGCACCACCGATCCAAAAAATCTAATGTCGAACCATTCAAGGATTTTTTGACAGGTATTCAAACAACCCTTGTTCATTTTCTTCTAAAAAGACCATTAGGTGTGCATCAGACATAGGATATGATCACATAAATAGGCCAAACTCACAAAAGTAATTTAATCTACCACACTCAGCGTCTAGCACCAATCTTAGTAGCTGATTCTCACTTCAAGAAAATGATAAAAAACAGTGGTCCAACCCAAAGATTGATGGTCTCACAAAGATGGTCAATCATGTCAGAAACATCTCAACTTAGAAGATTTTTCACCAATGGATGAGACCACCAATCTTCTTAGGTCTCAGGAACGGCTGATCTCTGTCTGCAATAAAGCTAGACACAACCGTCAATCATCTAGGGTGCTCATGGAAAAAGAAAAGGGTGGAGCCTCAGTGCAGGTATTTCCGGACATCCCACCTCTTAGATTTTCCACCACTGGCCAAGGCCTTTTATGGCCACTCGGCAAATGGATCTCTCTCCCAAGGGATAAGGTTCAAAGTGGGCATATTGGCATAAATATTGCAGCCACTTCGTGATACAAATAACAAGTAGTATTGCTAGGTTGTTACATAAACCAATGACCCTTCAAACCACTATCCTCACAAATCTGAAGATTGTTCAGTCACTAGTTGGCCCATGCAAAATGTGATAAAAGGGATAAGTAATATGCCCTGCTTAAAAACTCACATAAAGTATCCTTTTTCTTTTTCCATGTTTCAGGGAGCTATTGTACTTGCCTTTCCGCACAGTCACCCATTGATGACCATGTTTCCTACACTGGGCCAAGTTTTAACTCCAGATATGGACCCAGGCTCTTAAAACAGCCAAATGAGGAATGTGAGAATACTTTCTCTGAAAATGAAGGAGTGGATGAGAATAATGGAGATGAAACATCTATCATCAGCTCTGATCTTTTTCATGGCTTTCTCACTATTGGAACCCTTGGCTCAGAACCAATTACCAGTGAGCCTGCAACACCAACATTTCCCATGTCTTCGGAGAGCATAACAGAGGAAAACATAGAGGTGACAGAAAATGAATTGAAGATCATGAACAATGAGTTAGAAAAGTTTCTAGAGGCTGAAGCTGAAGAAGAAGGTTGCAATGAATCGTTAGCAAGGAGCAGTTATGTTAGCACTATTACACTCAGTGGCATGCAAATGGAAGCAACTGATGCTGAAGATTATGGAAAGACAGTGGCATGTCCACTCCAAGGATATCTATTTGGGTCATCAGTTGAACTGCCAGAAACAAGAGTTGGAGTAAAGAAGGAAAAGGTATCACTTGGAGAGATGTTTCGTATGACAAAAGTTACAGATGAAATTCCTTCGGAAAAAGAAGTGAAAGGGGAGATGCAAGCCAAGAAAGCACATAAATCTGCCAAATACCTCATCAAGAAGATACTCGGAATGTTTTGCACTACGTCAGGAAATCCTACCCCTTCTACTAGTGACGAAGCCTCAAATTCTGTTTCTACCAAGAAAACACTTAATAAGGTGTGTCTTCCTCCACTATTTTCTATAAGAAATGATTAGGGAAAAGACTGATGATTCTATCCATAAACACACAATCCATATCACTGCATTACAATTACCTCTGGCCAAATAAGTTGAATACTAATTTCATTTTAAAGTGTACTACCATGACATTCGGGATAACAGTAGCCAATCACAAAAATCTTAAGTTGCAAACACCTTATTCTTTTCCTGTTAACAAAACAGATCTGTAGGAAATATCATCTTATAACTTGGATAGAACTTACAGTATAAACTAGCCATATTGTAAGTGTTTTTGAACTTCATTCCACACCATCCGATAACCTAGCATCCGACAAGATCACCCCTTATGACTCAAACTTGGATTCTTGTCAAAAGACTTCGATTATACCTACGTACCTCAAGTTTTTAGATCAAGCTAAGCCATATTGATGACCAACCACTATATTTTCCAGAAAGGTTTCCATTAGACAATACTGGTCAATATCAAAAATATTGGTCACAAAGCATCATATGGAACTCCAGAGGAGTAGGAACCTAACAATACCACTCTAAATAGGTTCAGTGATAGAACTTCCACTGAAATCTTAATTTTTCTCAGTTTTTGGCATGCAGGTCCTAAAAGTGTTCCATAGAAAAGTTCATCCTGAAAACCCATTAGCTGAAAGAGAGTTTACGAAGTCCCATAAAGACAAGACAATGAATACTCTGAATGATGGTGGCTATAATGCAGAATTGACGAACCAGGTTAAAGAGAAAAGAAAGTTTCTTCCTGGATACAAGTCAAGGGAAGGGGTCCAATGCCATAAGAACAGCTTGAAACTGCCCCAACATGATCATATTTGCAGTAATTCAAGTGCAAATGGGGAATACTGGATTAAAACAGATGCGGACTGTAAGTACTAACACATCTTGACCTTTCAAAAACATAGAACATTTAGATTTTGGTTTACTTCAAGTATAGATTGCTGACCATGGCACCATCAATCATTTGTTACAATATGCATAGATGAATAAAATGTCTGACATTTGTAATTCCTTATATGCACATGCACGAAAAAACACCAATTTACAAGCAAAAAAGAGGTTTCAGAAACACAACTGCATTAATGGGATCAAGATATGCTAAAAGCAACAATTATGAAAAAGTCATACTATTATAAACAGAATCATATTAAGAATATCTTAATATGGGAAGTCAAACATTCAATAGCGTATTTTCCATGTACACTGCCACATTGATAGTATTTTTTTTCTCGCTTGAAGAGCTATTTTGACCTCATTGTGACCATCAAGGTGAATTATTAAAATGATTAAGCATATTGATGCACACATCTAACCCTTTTCTAATATTGGTAATGTAGATTTGGTGCTGGAGCTGTAGCAGAGGCGCTCAAGCACACTTACAATGTGTTGTTTGATTGCATCATCTAAGTTTCTAAGTATTTGTGAGTGATTTAAGTGACCATGAACCCAAGGAGATGGAAACAGTAAAAGGTATCCATCTCATCTGTCTGTATAATAATAAAGTTGTGAGCACTGAATGTCATGTAATCATCTTAATTAGTAAACATGATTGATATGTTTGCATGTTCCATTGCAATTATTTAATTATTTTTCACTTCACAAACAAGTAAATATTCATAAAAACTAGTTTCTTCGAACATGAGAAACATAGGAGTATTATGGAAGGAGCTAGTGTTGGGCATTTGATCCCAAATTAAGATTCAGCTGCAAAGAAGGAAAAAAGGAAGTTATTGATATAGCCAAAGGTTTCAAAGTCTTGGTGATTTATAACTGAAACAAAAAAATCAGGCTGATAAAAGAGAACAAAACTTGTACTACCAAGTCAGAATTGTTAACTAAAAGGATAGAAAGGGGAAAGGAGATAGATAGCTGAAACTAAAACAAAAGCCCTCATTTGCTAAGTTTTACAACTCTCACTTAAGTACCACCACCTACTTACTTGGACCTATAATTTCATTAGGCAGTCAACGCTGGTAATGATATTCTAAGCGACTCGCCATTATGGCCAGTTGTGCTCTCTTATACTCCAAATGATAGTAAATGACGATGCTCCCCTCAAACCACTACAATAACTACAATGTCACCCTCCTATGCACTATGTTAAACATATGTGATAGTCTATGGAATGGTAGCATTGAAATGTACTTTAATGTTTGCTAAGGGAGTAAATTGAAATCAAAGTTTGGAGCAAACTTGCAATTAGTCCCTTTTTTTTACATAAAGTGAGCTGGTAGTGTATTAGTAAAACCAAGGCCATGCACCCTATTTACATTAAAAGGCTCCTCAAATCACCCCTTTCCCGTTTAATTTTTATGGTGCCAAGCACCTCAAATTTGTGCTGGAAACGTAACATCTAAGTTCCCATAATTCACCTACCAAAATTCATCTAAGAAAAATCATTAAACTATCTAGTTAGAATCAAATAGGACAGCGAGCAGATGGTTTGAAATGGGTGCATCAAATTCCAAACTGTTGGAAGTAGTGTTAGCAGCACCTAAGGCACACCTAAAGCGCAAGGCACTAAGCTGTGACAGGAAGGGATTTTAAGGGCCAAAGCCAAGCAATTTTAATCAAGCACACATTAGGCGAGAGAAGTGCACGCCTAGGGACTTACAAAGAAGCACAAAAAAGCATGCCTAATTAGAGTTCTTGTCTGTTAGTTTTCTAGCTTGTGTAGTTTGAATTATTAAAAACTGTTTTACTACCCATGTGACTTCTACTTATTTACTTGCAGGGCAAACTTTCACTGATTGTACACGTGACAATCCACAAACTATTTTATGTGAAATTTATTCATTAAAAAAGCTAAACTAATTATGAAAGAAACACAAAGGACAATAAGGAGAGCTATGGTTTATTTGGCCAAAAGAATGTGACTTTTATACAAATAATTTTTTGTTCTTTCAAATTATTATACTATTGTTTTTATCACTTTCTTTTACTATTCGGTCAAATCACTCACTCTCTCTTAGTTCATGACGGTCATATTATATTGACATAATTGATGCTAAGAAGGAAAAAAGAATATTGCTCTCTCTCTCTCTCTCTTCTATTCTTATAGAATCAAAGTTTAAAAGTTAATTCATTTTCTAATTAATCTATTATCAAGATTAGAAACAAACACCAGATGTATTAATATTTTTCTTATTTTTTCAAAAAAAATAACAATTTTCTATATGCTATTAAATTTATATACATATTATAGTAAGTATGCACCTTATTTTGCCTAGATGAGCGCTCGTGCCTTGCACCTAGGCTCCAAGAACCCTTTGTGCCTAAGTGCACCTAACACTTTAAGAACACTGGCTGGAGGTTGACTACATGTCTGGTAACTGTGCCAATTAGTAAGCAATAAGTACTATCAAGGATCCGATTCTCTAAAAAAAAGAAATCACTATCAAGGATTTGGATTTTAGTGGCAAGACATGTTCCTGATATAATTTGTAAGCAATTCCAGCTTTTGGCATAAAAGTACAGAACTAGAACCCACTAGGTCAAACCTCATAGCAAGTAGGCAATAGTCCACTCTAAGGTTACACTGAAAGGAGCTCTTCCATCAGAAATCCACCCATTTCCATCCTCCAGGGATGATCAACTATAGTAGCTAATTCTCTGGAAGAGAAACCCGAAGCTCTATAAGTAAGAGTAGCACCATATACATATAGTGAAAAGAGAAACAATATAAGAGAATACACATTGTGCATCCTAAGATAGGTGAAGGTTCAATAAACTAGTTTGCAGAACCTGTAAATTAAATTAATATTGGATTTGGGAAATCAAGCTTAACTACAGAGCAATAAGAAGAGCTTGCTTGGTTGAGTCCTCTAAGTCTTCTAATGAGATTACCGATGTCTTTGTTTATGAACAACAGGAACTAAAAATACAGTTATTGTAACCCATGCAACTTCTACAATAACATTCATATGCTTCTAAGAAGATTACTTATTTATGAAAACAGGAACTTAAAATACAGTTATTTGAACAGCTAAAATATGATGGCACATAAATGGCATTAGTACAAACCGTACCAAAAAGAAAAACAGCAGATAAAGGAGGGCAATTCAGAAGAAAAGATCCAAAAGGAAAAACTCAAGACAACTATAAACAAACTTACTTGAGATCATGACTGACAACAAGGATGGTCAATTTTTTCTCCAAGCGCTTCAAAAGCTTTATGACATCTGCCCTTGCCTTCCAATCTGATCTCCAAAGCATCATTAATAATAATTAAAACAAACTCACTGCAGCAGAAAAGAATTAACAAATGGAGAAGCTAGGAGGATGTACTGAAAGCTTACCATGGACTTACTCGAGTGTGAAACACTCATCACTTCAAATATCAAGAAATGTTTTTAATAACTGATAAACATGAGGCTAAGCATTGAATTTTAGAATTTTGAGTGCAAATGAGCTGGAATCGAATTTGAAGTTAAATGATCTAAATGAAAACAGTTGGAGTACCCTAACCAGTCTTGCTTTCAGGGGGGAGGCCAAAGGTCCAAATTATTGAAAAGGAGAGGAATGGTGAGGGGAACCCCTGATGTATAGTTTGGTATTACTGATGATAAGAAAGGAAATAAGAGAACATTCAAATCCATAACTCATCATCAATTAGCCGATGTCAAGGCAACAAGCCCAGAGCGGGCCTCCCTTGACTCTTTATCTCTAAAAGTATTCATGCATTTAAAAAGTTGGAGGACACTGCACGGCACTACAGGGATTAGGGGTTCTTAATTATTGATTAACTTCAAAAAAATCATAGTAATCATCAGCTGGGGGTCTAAACAAGAGGGAAGACAAGGAATGGTCTAGGAACTAAAAAGTACTGAGTATGACTCACAGCTAGGCCAACAAGAGGCTCATCCAAAACCAGCATATCAGGGACTTTAAACTGAATATTAAATCGATAACACTCATCACTCGAAGCATGCTACAAGTATAAAGGTTATACAAGTACCTAATCTGTAACTTTAGAATGGAGCATCTCAAGAAGTGTAGACTAACATAAAGGTTATTACCAGTTGAATAGCCAAGGCAAGCCGACGTTTATATTCAACACTTAGAGAGTAAGGATCTTTACACAACGAGATCCCATTCAATCCAACCTATAGTTATCAGTTAAATTATAAGTACGGCAATGAAATGTAATATAAAAACGACCGAAAAAAGAAAAAGATAAAACATGCTTAATTTTCTCCCCCTTTTTTTTCTTTTTCTTTTTAAAAATAGTACCCAATTTACAGCTCTTTGCAGATTCAAAGCAAGACCTCCCTTAATCAAATACGCTTTCGCCTGGGCCACCAAAATGTAAGTTCAGCAACAATAGTGTCAGCCACAAAGTAGCTAGCTTGTAGCAAAACAACATTCTTCATCGAAGTTCAACTCTTTATAATAAACCTAAAGCAATATATAGAAACCACATAGCATTTTCTTCCTGCCTTCCTATACTTTTTAATATAAAGATGATGGCAACCCATAATATCACTTCGTTTATTAAGAAATTACTAGACGATCAAAAATTAAAAGCAACAAAAATGCATAAACAGAATCAGAACAGTTAATTGATTGATTGATTAAAAAAAATTAATTACGTTTTCTCTGGAAGTGAAAAGGTAACTTTATTTAAAAGATTAAGCTTAGTTCCTGGAGGTCTATAGCTAACATCCTTAACCTACAATTAACACATGATGA
>Ga0307518_10000225_pt1 | contig 42803 bp, 51 predicted proteins | sample 25_EM_MG_FD_203889 | JGI IMG/M metagenome (GOLD analysis project Ga0307518, IMG submission 203889) | Populus trichocarpa ectomycorrhiza microbial communities from riparian zone in the Pacific Northwest, United States - 25_EM | ecosystem: Host-associated > Plants > Roots > Unclassified | place... | reverse complement strand
GGCTAGTATACTAGTACATCATTGCTAATGCTATGGCTTGCTTGGATTTTCTCCTTGCGCTACGCGCGAATTTATTTATTTAATTTTTGCGGGTCCGTGGGACCCCTACAGGTTTGGTCGGATTGCCCGTGGCAGTCCCCGAGAGTGGAGGTATCACGATGGTAACACGAGGACATGGATATAGTTCAAGCTTGCGGGTTTATCCATGCTAGGCTGAGTAACTGACACCCCCTGGCAGATGTCTGGATCGCAAGCCTACAGGAGCCTTATTTTACCCTAGCCTGGCTCATTTTTCCTGGATACCCGCCTTACTAGTTCTGGCATCAGGTATTGCACTGTTCACGGTCATTCATTTACCCGTAAGTCCGCTATCCCTTTCACGCGGTGCAATACATTGCAACAATTTAGACCCAGTCGTTGCAACTTGAAGTTGAAATAATTCCGTTACTGTGAATGGTGCAAGTCAGTTACCGCTTTGCATTCAACAATGTCACGCTGGTAGTTGTGCTAGGGGGTGCTCAGGATGGCAGTCTCCAATGCATACAGTCCACCCAAGGGGCCTTCAACCAATGTGTGGCACCTCCATGAATCTACTCCTTTCCTCTGATTGCTTGACGGGCTTCCTTTTTGCACTTTGGCGTAGGGATTGCACTTTGCTTAGGGCCCGGTGAATGGTTGCGTCCGTCATCGTTGTCACCGATCATGTGCGGGTTTAGATGAAGCTGCGATGACTCGTCTCTCTAAGACAACTGCATCGGAACACCACTATCATTACCATGATGACCACACCTCCATGACTAGTACCACCACAACCTTGTGTAGCAAGCGCATTGGAAAGCCGGTACAGCCACTTTTGGGGGGCAACTTCCAGGCGAGCTTTGCAGTCGGCGTGTCTGTAACGTCCGCAATCAATCCGCAGTGGTTTTAGAAAATTAGATATTGTGGACAAGTTGTGAAGGGGCTCAACAAGCATGGGAGTCAATGGTAATCCACTACAGCCGTCGTACAAAGTTCGACACCATCATACTCGGAATGTAAGCAGCTCTGTGAAAACTGTTCACAGATATATTTCAATACCTAGTCCGTGCTCACCAACCATTTATGTAAGTAGCATTTCTGTGACGGTCTTCTCTATGGTGTCGAACCAGTGTCTCGGGCTGGCTTCAGAAATCTCTACGTCGGTCCCCGCACCCTCTTCAAGTTTAGTTGCGGCCTTCACGACAAAACTCGCCGTCACCAGGAGCAGCGGCTCTAGTAGCTGGCAAGTGCAATTGGTTTCCGACGCATAGCCTACCAGAAAGTGCGGGGGCATACCTGAATATAGCTACGCTCTTAGTACGACCCCATACCAACCCATTAAGTAGCTCCGCGAAAAGAGCCAGCATGGACGTGACACCGCGGAAACAGAACGATATGTCAGTTCCTTGGTTTCCGAGCATCAATTTGATGGTTCCTTGAAGTTACAGTTTATGCAGCGAATCCAGATTTGACCAGAAGTTTCAGGAACGTTCTTCGCTGTCCAAGTTCTTCCGCACGTTGCCAAAGCTGATACGATATTCGTGGTCAACAACCCACAATGAAGCAAGAGAAGAAAGTTATATGAAAAAAGAACCCACATTGGTGCGCACAAGTCCATCCCACGGCGTCTGCCCAACTATCGGTACTCGAATAATTTCAGCAGTAGGTTGATGTGGGCGAGTGCATCCCAATGTGCCACCTTAGAATGTCGTGCTGTGTGGGCACTGGGTAACTTCGGCCCAGGTGTGTGCAAAGACTCTGAAACGGTATGCAAGGATGACAAGGCATATGATATCACAGCGGAAATGACAAAGTGAATTGACTTGGCAATTATCAGCCTGCCACGAGGGTTGCTGTATGTTCAATGCAAGCTCATATCCAGCGCATGCTATTCCCCCGGTCCCCGTCGACGGCCGTTGGGCCCTTCAGGTTAGCTCCACGCAGTGGATCAAGAATACGAGAATTGGACGCACTCCGCATTTGTACAGGACTTTACAATGCACTGTGGACGAGCTTGACACAGTTTGGTCGTGGACCACCCTTGAGCTTGCTTGCGCGCACGAGCCATCGAAACTTCTCGAATTGGCAGTCCACAGTCCGAGGCACCCGAGGCGCAGCCTCGCGTCGGAGATTCAAAATAGATTACTCCTCGCCCCGGCTTGGTTTCCTGACTCACGCAGGATTTCAAAAGTTTCAAGGTTTCTCCACTGCAATTAACCGCAGCACCGCCTATCCGACCTTCACTCGATGCGCCGTTCGTGGTTTAAAATGTCGATCGACGGCTCAACGGCGTGAGGGAGATAAAGGCCAGCTAGTTCCGACCGCCTGTAGCGCACACATATGGAATCTGGAAAGATCGATCCCAAGGTACATCCTAGCATTGGAGGATGCTCAAATACATAGCCAATACTTTGGAAGCACGGTTAGTTCTTTTGTCTAGAGGTTCACGCTCTGATCCCGACAATCCATAGATGTGAGCTCGCGACCTATCCTCACCTTCGCATTACCGATCACAGATTACTTCAGTTCCCATCTAGATGTATGTCCTGGGAATGGCGACTGACACAACCACGGTCAACAGAAGCTGGTCATCGCTTCCAGCTCGACCAAGCTCCAGGAAGGTATGTAAGTCTCATTGGCCGATTGTACCGCAACACAACTGAGCATCGACTATCTGTAGCGAGATGCCATGAGGTCACTCAGCATCGGATCCAGATACCCAATCGGTGGAGCACCCATGTTTGGCTATCGCCGGATGCATCCCGATAACTTGGGTTCGAAACGAAGTTGGCGCTCCCCGTGCCGATTCCGGGACTCATGAAGGAACATCGTGAGCACAAAGCACTGACAACGACGTTAAGGAAAGTTGGGATGTCTCATGGAGAAGTGTGGAGCTTGGTTTGTACGCTTTGAACACCTTAAACGCACATGAGATGCGTAGTACATACAGACGAAAAGCGTGAGTTGTTTCCTTTGGACATTCTGATGCTGCGGGTACTAGACTAAAATTACACTTGGAGCACTACTGATCTGTGTTTCTCATCGAGGTTTACTGGCTTTCCCTAATCAAACATCGAAGAGCCCAACACCAGTCACGTCGATTACCATGCTTCAAGCAAAGGTACACCGAAGCCACTGATCTGCAAGTTGAAGATCTCGGGTTCTATCAACAATATAGCCCTGGGCCACGCACACTTGACCAGAGTTGGCGTCCTGGCCTCGCTCTCTACCTGTTCCAGAAAAATAATTAGTGAGTCTTCCTTTATTTGTCATTGGAGGCTAACACATAGGGAGATGGCCTTTTCTCGCCGGGATTCTTCCCTACAGGGGCAACAACTGTGAGTTGGATGGATCGTAACATATCCCATACAAATCTCGGGGCCAGGAGCTGCAACGGCCATTCCTACAATGCCAGCAAGCATCACAGCAAGTAAAGTGAAGTAGAAGTTGGCGAAGAAGTAGCGCATTGTATTCAGGTTTGTGTATATCACGACTTGATGGATATGCTGCAGATAACAGAATATCCGGCAGGTTTTTATACCAAAGGACGTGTTACCTGGGCGATTTCGCGGGTTCCAATGTGCACGTGTTCGTCCTGCTTGCATAACGTGGCACCCGGAGAGTTGAGGTATCACGATGGCAATACGGACGATGCAGAACATGGATATAGTTCAAGGCTGAGTACTGACGCCCCCCTGGTAGATGTCTCGCAGTCCCGTAGGAGCCTTATTTCACCTCAGCCTGGCTCATTTTGTCCTGATACCCGCCTTAGTTCCTTTGTATAGGCTTGGTGGGGCTCTGTTGCAACGAGCAGGGCAGTTGCTGGCATCGGGCGTTTTCATGGGCATTCGTTGACCCGTAAGTCCGCTATCCCTTTCACGGGGTGCAATGCATTGCAACAATGTCACGCTGGTGGTTGTACGTGCTCAGGATGGCAGTCACGGATGCATACAGTCTACCCAAGGAGGCCTTCGACCAATGTGCACCCCCATGAATCGACTCCTTTCCTCTGATTGCTGGACGGGTTTCTTTTTTGTGCTTTGGCGCATGGATTACACATTGTGTAGTACTGCAGCTCTACCTACGTGGTCAGTGGTAGCAACATGACACCGCATATTTCTTTGATGCAAAGACTACACAGTACCTGGTTTACTTCAGTGTGAACAGCCATAGAAACGCAAACATTGGTTCTTTGCAGCCACACTCCTACATCACATGTTACCTGCAGGTATTAGGTTCGCTTATTTCTGAAGCACTGTAGCAAGCGAGAAACGGTTAACTTGGCCAACTGACAAAGTCTCCGCGAGTTGTTTCGGAAGGTCGGCATCCCTGCTCTGATCAGTTTTCCGTTTCGGGAGGCTGGCGATCCCAAATAAGGCAGGATGTGCCAGGTACTCAGGGGCTTTCTCGAAATGGAAACCCCCATTCCGAGGAATTCACCTCGTGGCGGAGATTCAAACTAGATAGTCTCCTCCCCTGACTCGAAACATTTCAAAGCACTTATGAGGCTCCAAGTTGTCTTTCCTCGAGCTGCAGGAACTGGAAGTCGATCAACCGTGCGGCAGATCGACGACGTAACCACCCAGGAATGACTCGGAAAGACCACCTGATGCATCGGCTGGAGGGTATATAATCTCTCTCCCCCTCCCATCGACGCTCTCACACTTCTTCCCCTCTTACCACCGACATGGACAGCACTTTGTTCAGCTCTTCCCCCTCTGATTACCAATGGTACTCGGACTCCATATGGCCAAAGCTCGTCGACACGGACCCTCTCTCCTTCCCCCCTCTTGACTACGGCGAATACTTGGAAACACCGGCTGAAAGGTGAGCTTGATCACTCGTATTGCTGTTTCACCACTGAGTCCAAACCATATATAGCGAGATGGTGGCTCCTGCGTTCTCTACTCCAGTCCATTTCCCACTATCGGGCGATTTCCAAATGTACAGTCAATCAATCAATGAACACGAATTCATAGACTGGTCTTCGTTTGACGGATCAAGTTCGGATTCCGATAGTGTCTGGAGGTGCGTTTCGTGGCTCTTCTTCACCCTCACAGTGCTGATCGCCGCCAACCCCACAGTGGCGCGGAGAGTGCGCCAGCCACCGTTCCGAAATACATCCCAGGTACTATCGAGAGTGCACAGATGGATAGAACTTCATTCGAACCATATCCAACTGTGGTCGACAGACCTTTGTCAACGCCTGCCGCTGTATTCAACTCCAGGCTGAGTACCCTCCAAAGGTACGCCTTGATTCCCCTATTGTCCCGTAGCACCGCTGATCATCGACTAGTCGCGAGATGGAGGCTACTCAGCCAATCCGTATGCCCAGTCAGCTTCCGATGACCACCGCCAGCGCATCTCTGGCTCCTACCACCCCGACGAGGCCCAGAACCAGGCGTTCTCGGTCGATGGAGCTCCCGGTTCCAGTTCCGGGACTCACGAAGAAAACGCGTGGACGCAAAGTTCCGACCACGACTTCGGAGGACTGTCCAAGGAAGTGGAAGTGTTCAGAGTGCGACGCCCGATTCGTGCGGTTTGAACACCTCAAGCGACACACCAAATCCATCCACACAGATGAAAAACGTGAGTCGTTTCCTTTGGACCTTTTGATTGGACGGGCGGACTAATGCTATCTTGGACAGTTGTGTGCCCGCATGTTGAATGTGGAAGGACCTTCAGCCGCAAAGACAACTTGAAGTTGCACATGCGAAGCCACCGGGGCAGTATTTAAACAAACCCCATGATGCGGCATTTTCAGGACTCCTAAGCATTGATTCTCTTACGGACTTTCCAACTGCATGTGGAGCACGGAATCTTCAAACAAAGGATGTATAATCTCAGTTATTCGAGTACAATGTAACAATTTTTCTTTTATCAAACGATCCTATAATCTACAATCGATGTACATAGTCTACAATCAATCTGGTTTCAATTGTGCGACACGATGATATGCGAGGATGCACCCGATCTCATGACTACTGTTTACATATATGCGCTGCCTTTCGTCTGGCATTAGATGGTGGGAGCGATGAAAGCACGACATATGAGCAAGCACTGCACTACTACTGTCCTCTTGGTGTGCTCGACAACTGCCGCCGACACCTCATGCTCGGGAAATGGAAGTCTTCGTTTCGACAAAGGTGAGACCGAACCACGCGTTCAAGAAATGAAAGCAATTTCTTTTTGACACCTCAATGGACGGAGTGCAGCCCCCATTGTTTTCCGCCATCCCTCGGTGTGTTTACAAAGGTGCGGCACAGTGCGAAAATGCGTAGAACTGCCAATTGGGAGGAGGACCTTGTTTGCTGAAAGGAACACTCTCAGGTAGCGCCTTCGAGGACTACTACTCCACGTTTTTCACCAAAGGTTACAGAACATTGAAGCATCCAGTAGAAGCTTTGCAAAAGGCAGTAATTCTTTTTGGCGGGAGGATATCAATTTAAAAGTACATTCGAACGACTGATCTGCGGATCTATCATTCTAATGGGAATCAATTACGGTATTGACGTATGGTAGGACTGGTCCACTCACACTGGGTCCGAGTTTGGTATCCTAGCGGTCACTTGGTTATATGACCCGCGTGATGCCAAAGATGGCCATCGTCGTCAGGATCATCTGCAGGAGCAACAACAGCGCTTTAGAAGGATTACTTGCATGCACAAATGCATCACATACAGAGGGCCTCAGGACCAGGAGCTGCAACGGCCACCCCTACAATGGCAGCAAGCATCACGACAATCGAAGAGAGGTAGAGTTTAGCGAAGAGGGAACGCATGTGCTCGGCTTTGTGTGTATCACGACACTGGAGGGTTGTGGATGCGCTGTGGATGAAGAAAAAGTCCAGCAGGTTTTTATTTCTATGGATTCGGTATTTGGTTTATCCTGCTGGCATAACGTGGCTAGTTCCCGACATCAATGAGGTGTTGTGACGACGATGGGAAGGAACAGGTACAAGTTTAAGCATGAGGGTTTACCCTTGCTCGTCCCGCACGAGCGCTGGCCAGTGACCCACGTAATGGGTCTAGATCACAGCCTCCCAATTTGTCCAGACCCGTATCTGGATTTTTCTGTTCAGTCCCAAGCCCATTTCTTCTTGCCTCGGTTCGCCAGGTACCGGTGGCTTTCCTTTTCAGCCGCGGTCGATGGGCTTCGCTTGGCTGCCTTCGAAAGATTGATACACATGCCGTTGGCACTCCGTCCCGCATCTTCTGAATCAGGTGACGGCCCTACGGCAAGCAAACCCCAACCTTACGGGGCGCTCATAGTCGGCGCTTAGCGCGCAGGATTGGAAGAGCATAAGCAGAGAGACACGAAGATAGTGCGAGCGTAGACACCTACCACGTACCCACCAGTATTTATCAACAAGCATATGAACACTCATGCGGCCCCATTCACGCAGAAGCACCACGGCAGCCACGAGGCCCGCACGGTCAGTAATACCACAACTACGGGTCGCAAAGTCTCTTTCCATGAGGCTGAGAAGATCGAGAATGCGATGGTAATGAACGTTGGGGATGTGCACGGGCATTGACGATGATACCTGTGAAGGAGATCAGAGTTAAGAAAAAGCGAGATCATTGGAATAGTTGCGCGTACCGGTTCGTTGGCGTCGCTGTAGCGCTAATGATGACCCTCCTCAGGATTCGGATATGTAGGTTCTGCGACTGTGTATGACAAAAAAAGTCTCCTCCTTCCAGTGCGCACCGCTCTGAATGGCTACACACTACGCCTTGGGATGCATCAGAGAGGAAATATTTGTTCAAAGCGGATAGACAGAATCCCTTATCGCTTTAAAAGAGGGTGGTGATAACCGGAAACCACTAAATGGAATGATGTAAACGTCGGTGCTTTGACGAACCTGTGCAGGCACTGGCCCATGTGATAAGCAATAGAGAGTCAACACGCTGTTCGAGGATTGAAAACACGTCACTATCATTTCACTTTCAATAGCTTCAGGGAAGAGACGCGCGATTTGGAAACAACTTTCTGCTCAATGAGGCTCTCACCTGCGTGACGACACCGCTGCCTCTTGACCTTGAGCGCTTAAGCAAATTGCCATCATTAATGATGCAAGAGGCAGCAATGCGAATGCGTAAGGCGTTCGACTTCATTGGAAGGCGTTGTACTCTTAGATTCTTAGAAGTCGACTCAGTCTCAGACGGACCATTGGACAATTGACGCTTAGTAAGCGCTTGTAGTTCCTTCAACAGCCGCCCACCAACCTGCCTACTAACCTGCAGCAGTATGCAACTTCATGGCGTTCAACCATTTTTTGTAGGTTCAGTATTATTGTCCGTCATTTTTTATTGTAAATGGGCGAGAGGTGTGGTGGGTTACACTGACAAATTGGTATGGACTTGACCACCCCATCATTATCAAGTGGTCAGGGCCCAGTGGGTCTAAGCGTGGACTGGTAAGAACAATTCAATTTTCGGGTTGTATCTGATGGCATTGTTGGCTTTAGCATATAGCCTATCATAGGCATTGTTCGTGGGCGCCTGGCAGTGCCAAAGCGTGGCGGCGAAACAGAGTCCGAGCACGTCCGCTTTGGCGGGACATGATCAAAGCGTGCGGTCCCACTATGGGTTCATAAACCACCTCGGTAAGTGCCACACCCCACTCACCTCTCACTTTCACCCTTCGAACTCAACCGCACTCAACCCGCAACTCTTATCCCCCCCTCCTGCGACGCCAACCTCTCCTGCGAAATGCCTCTTCAACGTCCAAGCGCATTCTTTCGCGATCCCGCAGAAGCCCTGTCTCGAGTTTCGCCTAACCGCGCCAAAATGTACATCAGATGCTTCATGGCTGAGGTTGCGAAGCTCGTCGACAACCATCCCGGCCTGGGGCTCTCGATAGAAGATGTCGATGAAGCAGTCTTGATGCTAGATATCGTTGAAAGTGTTGAACCTCCAACTCGGTGAGCCCTCCCATCCCTGTATGCTCTCGAGTCTCCGCTCACACATGCCACAGATCTCAAGTACAGATCCTCTCGAACCAAGTTTCGAACCTCATCACGTCGATTACACGACAACACACGCACATGGCCATCACAGCCGAAATTTTGTGCTTCATGGTCCAAGCTATCCGCGAACACGCTCCAGCCCCCGTGGCGGACATGTTCCAGTCTTGGACCCCTGGATCTTACGGCCCCTACTCATCTCACTCCCATTCCTCCTCCTCTCGCAAGGCACGCCGCTCGTCAGACTCTGATGAGTTTTGCGCTCGGATAGATCCTGTCGAGGAACCTACCCCAATGCCACCTCGCCCACGCTCTCCCAGCCCCGCACCGTGTCTTAATGAAGCGGCGGCTCCATCCGCTGAAACCAACACTAGTCCCCCTCACACCGAGTCCACTTCTCCACCGCTTGCGCATGGCGAGTCCAATTGGCAAGTCCCCTCTGACTGGGACACGCAGCGTGGAGGCAGTCGCAAGCCGCGACGCGAAGGGGCTTTCATGCATACCCCAGATTGGGAAGAAATGAAGAACGTGTATGGACGTTTGGGTGATGACGGTGGCGATGATGGTGGGACTCCAACTACGACGGATGCCGTGGATTCGACGGGGCCTGCCCACCCTGCTCAGTCGTCTCCCACTGAAGAACAGCCCCGTGGCACCCAATCCTCAAACTCCAGCTCACAAGCAAACGCCAGCGCACCTCCACCTCTGCGCTGCGCCGACTCGCCTGACAGAGCTGAGCTCGAGCGGCGTATCGCGGAATTGCAGGCGTACATCGACGCAGGGTTTGAAGGAAGACTACCGACATACCAGAACCAAATGGCGGAGAGGACATCCGGGGCTGGTTCCGTTGATGTCTCTTCTAGCCCAATTTTGGCTCCCGTGGACCCGCCCTCCCATGTTCCCACCACATCGAGCGCTTCAGGCAAGAAACGTTCTCGGTCCCGCTCGCAGTCTCCTTCCCCCGCTCGCTCCTCCCCTTCTCCCAGTGCGCCTACCGACTCGTTGACTATACTCGAAAGCGACGACGAGGACACTGCTACTGAGCCTCGTGCAGCCAAACGACGCAGGGTCTCTCCCGCACGTCCCACACCCGCCGCGTCCTCTTCCAAGGCTGGCCAACCAACCTATCGTACACCCACGCCGGCCCCTGTCCCAGAGCCTTCATCTGCGCCACCCACCTCTGCGGCTGCATCTGTGTCGAGTTCAGGGCCGAGGACGCGCGCCCAGGCGAGACGGAGACCGCTCACGCGGACTGCGACGATGGCCAATATCGATTAACCCCTCTGTCTGTTGTATATTATCCTCATTTCTATTTTCATTCTTTTCTTTTCTCTCTCTCTCTCTTTTAGTGTGTAGATGCATAATTCACGGGATGGGATGAAAGATCTTGTGTGCATGGACCGTCGATGTATGCAGTGGTGTTCCCCGCCGCTCTATCATAGTTCTTATTCTATTCTCTTTTCCGATTTGGATTTCCCCCCTTTTCCTGTCCTGTTTTTTTTTGTTCCCCACTTCCCTGCTTTGTATTTTTTTTTTTCCATTCTCAATCAAATCTGACCAGCAGACATCTCTGCTGGGTGCTCGGGATATCTGTGTGAAATACGACCCTATGCAGCGTCACCACCCTCGAAGATGAATACGAAGTTTCGAACACGGTGACGACGGACGAGGCAGCATTCAGACTCGGCCGAAATGTCACTGAGACTGCTTGATCATCATCACACATATGTCACCATTCAATATCTTGTTCCGTATCTTCCCGCTCCGTAGTATAAGTAGTCGCTCCGATGTAAATTTTGAATACTCTCTAAAACCCTCCCGTACTCCGCGACTACTGTCGTAGGCTGATCACCTGGTACCGGGCAACAAAAAGGGTACGCAAATCGAATCCTTCTCAACCAACTCCAAAAACCTGCTACTACATACTCATCTTTTACCCAATATAAAAATGTCTGCGAGATACAACCTCCGCAACAAAACTCGCTCCCGCGCCAACTCGTTGCCGGTGAGCCCAAAACCGCACGAGAACGCTGACTCGTCCCTCAGTTCTCCTCCTCCTTCTGAAACGAGCACCCGAAGTGCGAACGGTCAGGAAGATCTGATCACAGCCGCCTCACCACATCATATAGTGACGTCGTGCGTGGAAGAGTGCTCCCTCCTAGAGAGGTGTATCCCGACTTGAAGATCACCTCATCGGTGCATCCCGACTTGAGGATTACCTCGTCGGTGTATCCCAGCTTGAGGACTAGTACCTCGCCGGTGTTTCCCGACTCGAAGCGCTGCTTGTCGGTGTTACCTGGAGACCCCTTAGTAGGGTGTCAGTGGACCTGAAGCCAATGAACATTGCCATTCACCTGGAAGTGATCATGGCGGTCATCCATCCTGACTCTGGATCGGATGGAACGCAGAGTGGCGACGACGCGTCCGAACCGTCTCCCTCCAGGGAATGGACGATACAGACGGTAATCAGGGTCGGACCACGGTAAACCGAAAGGGACGCAAGTCGACATCGACCTCGCAAGAAAAGCGGCGACGACCCAAGACTTTGGACGTCGATTTAGGTCGCGTCGTGCGGGAAGCTGAAAAGATATCATGAGGTGTGATAAAGCTAACAAGCAGAATATGCTTTCTGATAATTGACATGGACCGATCCTCCACCATGCAACCAAGGGCACGCAAATCGAAACCTGTTCATCACTATTCACCTCTTTTGCTACTCACAAAAACTCATACATAAAAATGTCCGCGAGATATAATCTCCGCAAGAACGCTCGTGCTCGTGCAAGCTCATTGCCAATGAGCCCCAAAAATCAGGAAACGGTAGACTCGTCCATTAGTCTACCCCCTTTGGACGAAGGCACCAGAAGTGACACCTGTCCAGAAGGTCCCGAACCCTGCCGCTTCACGACGATACAGTGATGTCGTCGCTGGACGCGTAAGTTCCCTTAGCCTGACTGGCGGAGTGTGTCCCGAATCAGAGCCCACGCAATTGTGGCGCTCTTTCCGAAGTCAGCGAAGATCTTGATCTGGATGAACAACGGGCCGCGTTGGCCTCATGGAACCTGGCTCGTGATATGACGCGCTCGTCAACAGAGAGCTCTTTGAAAGGGGAGAGCTCCGCCACCCACCTTCTTAAGAAGAGTAAGCGCTCACGCAAGACGCCCAAGCACGATGCGAAGCGCCAGCTTTCGAACGCCCGGGGGTAGTGGATGCCGGCGTATTGACGGCGGTCTACTAGTACCCCCGGCCGTTCGAAAGCTGTTACGCTGGCGCTTCTTCTCCTGTTCCGACCCTTGAAAGCTTCTTTCCTCCATTCCTCTGCCCTTGCTTCCTTACTCAGGATGCTCCAGGTCATTTGGCGCAGGGCGTTACTGTGCTTCATCCCGCGTGATCCGGCGACCTTCCGTCTTTTCCTATTGGTTCCTGAGGTCAGCGTCCAGTCCCAAGATCTCTTTGACAGTGGGTGACCACTGACCGGGTACCGACACCAATTAGAATAGTGAATGATAAACCCGGTTTCACTCCCGCGTAGTACAGCATGGCCTTGAGGGAGAGATTGGTGAGGCCTTTTCGATTGGTGTCCCTTTCAAACGCACGACGAAAGTTATAACCCCCACGAATCTTTTCTGGGAACTCCTGTTTGCGCAGTATGTGCTCCAGCGCCGGCGCGAAGAAGTCTCGTACTATCTGCTCGTATTGGTGGCTTTCGTAGTAGCTAGCTCCGTTGTCAGTAGTGACTACTCGGCGGATGTTATAGTAAGAGCTGTATTCAAGACGAACGACTTCAGTGGGAGCGCCAGTGAGACTTACGAAACAGTCGATGTTGGAGATAGAGGTTTGGCGATCGAAACGTACATATACATGCCTGCCACACGGAGGCAACTCGTTAGCGTAGAACTTGACTCGTTCGCTCGTCGTTCCCGCGCACAGTAAAACTCCTACAGTCGAGTGAGTGAAGGTGGTGTTCAGTTTCGCAGAAGGGGGGCATGGGTACTTGGCACGGGGTACGAGCGGCGTAGACATGTCTGTTTTAGGATGGGCAACTCCTTCAACAGTATCAGCGGTTGATTTAGACGACCAGCCCTTTGGGTCAGAGGCAAATGGCCTCGGATGACGCCTGGATGACAAGCTTTGACTCTATCGTCTGCTTTGGTCAGGCTGGAACGAATCTGTACATCCAGTTTCTTCCCATCGTACTCAAAGATTATGTAAATTTGTTGGTCGAACAGGAAGATGACTATTAAGTACGATTTTAATATGGGTATGTAGCTCATCTGTCTTGGTCTAATTTGTTTACAGAAATAAAGTCGTTTCCATAGCGAGTTGTACAATGGTTGATATAAGGGCCCATTAGGTTGAATAGTGGCTCCGTAGGTGATTCTTCATGTTGTCCTCCCGGCTGAATGATCTTGTGCATCCAGCAAACGTGCACACACCTATAAAGTTGAAGAGAAACACACTCTTGAACGCCACATCATTGAAATGTAGAGTATCACTCACAAATTTCCTCGGTGTGGATAGACATAATGTGTCTCTTGAGATGCTCGCGGCGTACAAACGCACGCCCGCATCCCGGCACATCACAGACATGCCTCCTCTCGCGGTCGTCTGTCGCCCGCGCCTTTCGGCCACGACTCTTCTTCGTCAGTCCTGGCACAGGAACCGGCATATCGCCCGACCGGCGACGTTTCCTATTAGGCTTGGGGGGACCTACGGGTGAGAGTGAGATCTCCCCATTCACGGAGGCTGACTGGCTAGCCTCTGCACTGTGTGTAGTGTGGTTTGACACACCCGCAGTCCCCATTCTATTATTAGAGGGCGTGAGACTTGTCTACAGTATAGAAGGAGCTCAAGCCCACCTCTCGTCATTGTGTTTATATTCTGGACATAGGGGCATCGCGAAATCCTGAAAGGTGCTTAGATCCGCTGTAAACGACGTCCAGTTGCTGGAATCCGTCGTGGAATATCCATCGAATGGGATCTCCATTTCTGGAATGTGGCTAGAGTTTGGTAGTACTCAGAGGCGTTATGGGAGGGATGCATCACGAAGTCACTCACCTCGAGTACTCCACTGCGAGAGGGGGAAACGCAAACTCCCCTGAAGAAGAGGGGAATGCGAACGGGTCATTATCCAGACCTACCCAGAGCGGGTCCATGAAGAGGTTGTAATCGAGGGACTCTGAAGAGGCGTTGAACGACATTGTATCCGTGATGGTGGTAAGGAGAAAAGGTGAGAGGGAGCGTCCATGGGTCAAATACCTCAGTCATTGGCTGAGCTTGTTTCTCTCGAGGGGGCGAGTCGTTGATTGACGTCGGAGCGGAATAGGATATCATTATAGGTGTGCCAAATATGGCAACGCCGCAGGGAACAGCCACGAGGAAAGCGGAGAATGAAATATCCTAAATCCATTTTGGTCATGCTGCCGATCCATTTTGAGTCTCCGCCGTGACTCGAGTCCATCGCCGTGGCCCCTCAGCGAACCTCGAAGAGTTCCCAGTGATCGTGGCCATACTCATCGAGCGGTGCCGGTGAGCTATTTACAAGGTCTTATCTCTGACGTCTCCATTTCGATCACCCCCTACAGACCTCTGCCCACTAAGAACACTATCGTTCTCTGACTGCTTGGTGAGTCCGATGGTGGCTGGTGCAGAGTAAGGCGACTGAAATGACAAATTCAAATTTCTGTGATGAGCGCGAGCGAGTGTGCCACGATTGCCGGCTGTAGAACCACGGCTTCCTAGTCGTGATATTCGCCAGTGATATCCAAGGGTTATGTTGGAGCCAACACTACTACAACGGCAACGATGGTGCACCTGCAAGTATTCAAGGGCGGTAATGACCCTGTCCATCTGGTCTGTACACCATTATCCCTTGCCCAAGCTCCTCGGCCACCCACAGCGAGACAGCTACGGATTACAGTCATGGTGTCATGTGCGGCTGGTGGATTTGGTACGATTCGAGATGTACGAAAAGAGAAAGGGCGCGGCGGACCTGCACACCGACGTTTGTTAAAGGCACATACGATGCGCAAACGCTGGTCCAGTGGGCTCAACCTTATGTGCATCAGGTGTACTGGCTCCGTGATGCTCGTATCGCGAGGGTACACTACGAGGCATGACTTTCCTAAGTGTATGGCTTCTCCTGGCGTTACGATATAGTTGATCCTGGTGCGTGTGATATCGCTTCAGTCTGTTCTTCATGTCTTGTTCACGAAATGTGCCGACGACAAACCCACACGAGCTTCCTACCGAGATCCCATGCAATGTAGCAGATCTGAGGGCGGGCGTTTATTTCTATGCCTCAAGCACCCCATGTGAAAACCCGAATTTCAGACCACAACATACGTACAGCGCATACGACAGACGCTGAAGACTGGGGATTTGGCCTCTGAGCGGGAGCTGCGGCATGCAATACTATATTTGGGGATCGTGTGTTCTATCAAAAATTTAAATTTCCCGTTCACCAGCTTCCAAGCCCGTTCACTAGTTGTTGCGAGTACCTCATCACTGGCAATCGCCGCAAGGAATGGTTTTGTGCGTTCAAATGAATAGAATGGTGTGTTCTCCGAGAAGGATATCCAATGTCATGCTGGTTTCTGGAAGAAGAATGGTGGGAAGAGTAGGAACCCTGTTGGAAGGATCCTCGTTCAAACAGCTGGGTAAAAACATGAGACATGCCAGAGAGGATGCGTTTAACAACGCGGAAATCGACCCCGTCAGCCGATCGAAGAATTGCATTAGCACTGGGATCGTCAAATGGTTCTGTCGCATGCTTCATAGTAAATGGTCCTGTTGAGGAGTGAATGAGTTATCTGAATGAGAAGAGTGCAAGAAAACACGAACGGGTGTGTTGACCAGAATGCTCAAGCACAATTGAATTGCCTAGGACCCGAGCCGAGAGGAAAGAACTGAAGATGCACCCAACGTCTGACTCACTGGGTCACAAACAGTGGTCGGCATCAGCAAGCAAACCCGAAAAAAAGAAGCAGACAAGACGTAGCAAGCCAAATATTGAGCTTACAAGGTGCGGGAACTTCCTTTTCGTGGCAACTTCTCTACTAGTCCATACTACCCGTGCCCATGTCCATGAAGGCCGTGACGAACATAGCCAACCCCATCCCATCCATGCACAACCAACACTGATCGCCGAGCACCATCATCCTCCGCCCAAATACCTCAGGTACTCAAGGTCTGACTTTCATCACATGTTCGATGCGTAGGCTCGGGTGTCCGGTTCACTTGTTTAGACTGTGTCCTACTTTTCCATCACAAACAATAAAGTAGATTAGTTCCTTTTCATACGCATTCTCCATAAACAAGGTGCCTGCCTCCTAGAACAAAACGTTGGCCGACAACGCATGCGCCTCGAACATATACTGACCAACGACAAGTCCCTTCCGCACCTGTTCCGCTTTTTGAACAGCACTAAAAGACTAAAACAGGTTTTTGGCAGCCTCGCCCCGCCCACCAGGGCCCAGCCAAACCCTCCCAGAGTGGAAGAAGACAGAGATTAGAGGACCTCTCCGCCCCCACTCAAGAATAACAAAAGAGTCCCTCGGAGACACGCCCGCAACCGCTTTTCCCTTCCTTTTTACTCCTCTCCCTCTCTCACGCAATGTCAGACCCCCAGTCATGTACCAAACGGCCACTCTACATTTAGTCACTTACTTGTCCGCCTCCCCTAGCAACCTCTCACGTCCGGGGCTTCGTCCCGACCTACGATATTTCAGCTTACCCCCAGTCTTTTTTATACACTCACGATATACCACGCATGTACGGTCTACCATAGGGCTACGCCCTGAGGACCCAAAACTTGGAATTAAAAAAAAAAAAAAGGTGCCTGCCGTCTCCGACGGCATTGTTTTTCTCGTTTACAAACACTGCAGGTGGCCCGGGGTGGAATAAGCTGGAATAAGTCACGCTTGGTTATCCGCGGATTTTATGTTCCGATTCAATACAAGTGTTGTTGTTTGAGAGCTGCGCCTCATCAACAAGGCGCCTGCCGCGCCAACAGCCTTATTCTAGTCAAGCAAGGGAGCAGGGGAATGACAAGGTTCACTCCGTGCGACCAGACGTTGAATCCAGATAAGCTCAGGCTACTGCTACACGACGGCAACTGATATGCATTTTTTTCAGTGTTTATGGAAAACGTATATAAGCGAGCCATGCAACGCAACTGGATCAGGTTTTCATCCAGCCCCATGACCTCTCCACAATCAGTTTATACCAGACTCTTAACGCGCGTGGACCCAGAACGGGGATATCCCCTTTGGTTTCCTGAACCTAACAACAGATTACCTCGTGAATACCGTGAGAGTGGTCTTCGGATTGGAGACGTAGGTGTGGTGACGGCACGCGGCACCTTTGATGTCTTCTTCAATATATGCCTTCCGGAGAATCATCCTCTCCATGCGAATTATAGAGTTCCAGATGAATTCGAGCAAGTCGTGCTTGAAGGTCAAGATATAGAGAGTATTCAACCTGGAGACCACCGTGGTCGAGTGATTGCCACTCAGTCCATCAATCAAAAAAAGGTGATTGGTGCGGCTGCGGAAAGGTGAGTAAGGATATCATCAATACCAATACCTCCATATGTACATTCATTCTGAAACATTCCTTTGACAGAGCTGTGGCGGGACAGGGTTCCATTGACATTGAATTTAGCTCATCCTCAAATGAAGGCGCACTCCTTGTGCTACCTGAAGGTGCAGACCAACACGATCTCTGTAATCTGCAGCCTTTCGAAAGAAATGCGCTGCGGTATGCGAAGTCGTGGTACAAATTTGCAAGGACAAAACTTGGGCGCACCAGGATCAGTGCCAATTCATTGTATCTCATTACAGGATGTCACAAGACAAGTTCATGGTCGCTTGCGGCTTATTTTCGAGTTTGGTTGCTTCTTGGGCCCTTCAATTTTCAAATGCAGTGGGGGAGAGTATTAATGATGTGCAGCAAGGATTATTAAACTTGACATCGGCACTGACATCGGAAAGTGTACATACTCTCCAACAATTTATGGAGGAAATTCCGCACCCCCGTTCAATAGTGACTCGTTATGCGTGGACCAGAGCTCGAGACTGCATGGTGGACGTAAGTAAATTGCAAACCGTGTGCATCCATTGACCAACAATTTTCTTCAGGTCGTCAATGAGACTGGGATTATGTTATCTAAGCTCCGCAAGCCTAGAGTTGTCGATAGGGTATGGAATGGAAAGACAGTGAAACACTTCGGTAATCTCCATCCATATTAACATGGGCATCCGTAGCTGATACAAAAGCAGATGGCTTGACTAAGATTTTCGAATCTGCGAAGGTAGTCTTGGTTGAAACGGAAACCATGAGAGACTGGTGGACACCAGTTATCAATGCTCTCGGGAATGCGGAAGATGCGGCTCAATGCATGAAAGGGCACATTGGCCTCGATGACAGTACCGTGAAAATTACTCTGTTACACATCGTCCGTGCATTGAACTCATACTGCGATGCCGTGAGTTTGGAAACATCCTACTACAGAACTAATCCTAACTGGACTTGAATTGCAGTACGCACGGTGCACAGGAGATCTCCATGAGGCAGCTTTGGAAATACTTAGAGCTAAATGCTAGTAAAGGTCATTCCCCTTCGTACGGTGAGCGAGAAGGATCAGGTTGCCATTTCATGGTTTTGAGGTTCCAGGGTTCATGTACCCGAGCCTCCACCCCGCCATTTTTTGCATACATAATCAAAAACCATAGCATGACATGTTACTCAAATCACATAAGATCTTGGACCCCAGAATTGCCTACTATTTGCCAACAAATAACAAGTTTGTCCGTTGACTAACATGGGAAACGTTCCGGTGCATATGTATTACTGTAAATATTATTTGGTGAGTCCAATGGTGGCTGGTGCAGAGTTCTCCAGCGGAAGGCGACTGAAATGACAGATTCAAAATTTGGTGACGAGTGCTAGCGAGTGTGCCACGATTGCTACCTGTAGAACTCCGGCTTCCTAATTGTGATATTCAATGGTCATGTTAGAGTCAATATTATTACGACGGTGCGCGTACAAGTATCCAAACGATTCGTGTCTTTTCTTACCACCTCCGCGGAAAACTATCATTATCAGATAAGCCGGAGCAAGACTCCCAATGTAGCACCACATTCCTCCGGCATGACTTTTGGAGATAGGATCCAAGTGTAAATAATCTGTGAAAACAGGAGACACGTAAGAGAGGATGCGTTTAACGACGCGGAAATCGACCCTGTCAGAGGATCAGAGAATAGCATCAGCACTGGGATCGCCAAATGGCTCTACCGCATTGGATACCTCCGGAGTATGCGGCTGATATTTCATAGTAAACGGTGGTCTTGATGGGGAGTGAATTGGTTAGCCGAATGAGAGGAGTGTGGAAATAGTCACGAGAAGACGAATTAACGGATGAAATGAATGTGTTAGCCAGAATCAACCTTCGCTGACACCTTCATTTCACCCTTTTAATTCTATGTTAGATATGTCTTGAAGATCTGATTATACTCGGACTAAAAATCGTTTCCGCAGTGAATGTCCAAGCACAACGACCCGAGCCGAGAGGAAAGAGGGAAAGAGGGAACAGAAAACGCACCCAACTATCAGACGCTCTGGGAGTCTGGGTATATACATACGTGGCAACGAGCCACAAACAACGGCCGGCATCAGCAAACAGAACCCAAGAAAAGGAAGCAGAGAAATCGCAGTAAGCCAGTGGTGTGGGAGCTTCCTTTTTCGCAACTTCTCTAGTTCATCCACATGCCCGTGTCTATGAAGGCCGTGACGAACATGTCCAACGCCTTCCCATCCATGCACTCCCAACACTGATCGCCGAGCACCATCCTCCGCCCAAGCACCTCTTCTCTCTATATGGCAATGGCGACCGTGGCCACGATCAGAGTGGTGCGTGGCTCTTGTCGGTCGTGACCCTCGAGCCTCCCGTGTCCGCCTCCACTGGCATCAATGGCAGCATGGATGTGCGCGCATGGCGGCTATGATCACGGTGTGTTCTTGTCCGACATGGTACGTGTGTATATGGATCGTGTACGTGGATTGTGTGTAGAAACCAGGCACTGATAATGAACAGCTGTCAGCTCCTGCTCTCTACACACAGTCCACGACGACGTACATAATCTTCATCTTGCAAGAATGACGGGATCTCTGAGTTCTACATCCAAAACCATCCTTAAAAAAAATTTGTCAATGCGATCCCCACATCTTTGCTACGTGCACGCCGTGGGTGTAAGCGAGGAGTTTTGTGATGCATGTGGTCACAACTGCTAAGGTACCCTCCACTGGGCCTGCCGATGAAGGACATGATGCGAGGCATAGTACGCGGGTAAGCGTCGTGTTTTAAGAGCAGGGAAGACTGAAGCCGGAGTGGTCTTGCCAGCCACCTCAGATACTACGCAAGACTGAGATGCTCCCTTGGGGCAGACGAGGAAAACAGTAAGAAATTCTGGCCAGACCGGTCTGAATTTCCGTTGTGGAATGGGCTGGAATATTGTCAACGACGTTTCGTACCTTCGAAGAGGCCATGCGCGCGCAGTACCTGGATAGATAAGCTGGAGCAAGTCTCCCGATGTACCACTACAAACGGTGGGTGGATAGATGTAAACCATGACACATGCTGTCATTTCTGCTACTGCTGAATGGGCGCGGGTGCCGATAACTAGAGCGAAAATTCAATAAGAAAAAACGGATCATCGATAGACAAAACGGAGGTAGCGAAATCGGATGTAGCGAAAAAGAAAGCGACTAGTAATACGCATCGTGAGTGCATTGTCCTATCTAACATGCGCGGTTGTCTTCGGCCTTTTGCGCAATATCCCCGATCTTGGTTTGAATGCCTAATGCCATTCTTTGAAGTTCGACCTGTGCATTCATCATTTTCTGCAAAAGCTGGCTTTGCTGCAATAGAAATGTATTTAAATCCCGCCGTATGTCTTCAATAGTCACTTGGCATGATGTGGAAGGGGAGGGAGAACACGCATTGCGATTCATGCTGCACTCGGCATCTGTTTTTTGACGTTTGGTGCAAGGAGGGGTCTCGATCGGTGAGGATTGCTGGACAGGCAGAGCAGTGACCTCGGTGGGGATGGGGCGCTCGGGGGTTTCCAGTGCAGGCATTGCTATGTCATCGCGCTTGCGCTGGTGCACATCGATTAGAGTGTGGTGAGTAGAATTCAGGACCAAACTGACCTTTGTCTGCTTTGGCTTTGGCTCTGGCTTCGGTTCCAGAGCCTTTGATGCTTGTCCCTTCACGGCCCGAGTCGAATTGGAACATGAGCCATGGCGCGTGGCCCTACACCGCGCACACCTTCCAACTGTTGGGCCGGTGCAGATGACACCTGCAGTCTCGCAGGTGGTACATGCCTGCGTTGGGTATGCAATCCGCACTTGTTGATCGGCGTTGGACCCATTGTAGGGCAGGAACTATGGCCTTGTAAGCGCACAGATCCGACTACTAGTAGAGCACATAATGCTCACCTCCATCTCCCCAGATTCGAGTTGGATTGCGACCTCCCTGTGGTGATACCTGATGGGGGGCACACATGGCGCGGGCTGTCGCGAGAGTATGCCCTAGTTTAGTACGCGTAGCGCAATTGGAAAAAAAGGACTTACATCGATCTCCGATTCCTTCTGTGCCTTTCTCCTGCCCCTCCTCTTTCTTGTGGGCTGCGCGCTTGTAGAAGATGTGGGCACATCACGGACTGCGTCATTGTCTGCGGTGGGCAACTTCTTCCCTGCATGCGCAGAAGAGGCCGTCGCACTTTCTTGCATTCCTTCGGGGTTGAGGAGTTGCGCGTGCTTGTCCGAATGGGAGGCAAGAAAGTCCTTGGCGTCTTTGAATACCTCGGACAGCTCTGCAGGGATGGTTAGGCCTGTCACCCCAAGACCCCTGGCGTCATCTATAACCTCTGTCATTGCATTCTACACATGGTGGGCTGCCTTTGAACATGTAACTTTCTGTGACAACGTACCATTGCAGTACGCCAATTGCGCATGTAGCAGAGTATGGTTGTCTCATCAGCATCATCATGTGGCACTGGTCTTGCTGCGATTTCAGCCTTCGCCACTGCCTCGTTCCATCGTGTAGTCAGTTCGGGGCTTGGAGAAGAGGTCGGAAAAAGAGAACAGATCATTTTAAGGAGATCGCGGGACGCGTCAGACATGTTGTACCAAGCAGCGAAAGGTGATAGCGTGAGGACAAGAGCTAAAGGTCGAGTGTGTTGCAACCGAATATCATGTTAGTCCTTTTGGTCACCGTACTTGTTTGGAATGGAAATCACTCTAGCCCTAATACATAAACCTAAGTACATGCGATATTAATCTACCTCGGCGACCCCTCTCACAAGTTAACTGGGTAGAGACATGACCTCGGATTATCATGTTAGAATGGCCTACAACCATCAGTGCATCGCTTCCGTGTATACATGCTTCGGGAGACTTGTCTCGACTCCCTGCTCTTTGGTGTTAACTGCTTTGACTTCATTTACTGTAAGACAACCAATCGGGCGTTGCCTCATGAAAAGATATAGACCACAGCACGGTGAACATAGGTCAAGATTTGACTGCAGATGCTATAGACACCACCCCACCGCACGCCCCACGTCCCTGATACATCTCCATTCACTCAACTTCAAAGCAGTCACCAGACACTCGCGTTCTTCGTCCTTGCGGCCTTGCAGTCCATATGCCTTGGCAAGATAGTACCACGCCTCAGGTACATCCCATCCCCGAGAACGCGTGATATACCTCAGCAGTCCTGCAGACAAATCCACCTTGTCTTTGTTGCTGTCCGATTCGGAGGACTCCTTCGACGTGCTGGTGCTGGTATCGAGGTAGATGCGACACATGTGGACTGTGGCGGGTACATCTTCGGGGGAGATGAACAGGGCTTTTTGCAGGGCGTCTATTGCCTGACGTTCGTGGTTCAGGGCATAGTGGTATAATCCGAACTAGTTGGCGATATCAGCAGGACTCTCGCACTAAATGGAGGGCAGCGTACCTGGACCCATACAGCAGGGTTATCGGGGTTCTTCACTTCCGCTTCTTGGATAGCACCTTTGGCTTGTTCGATCTTACCCTGTCTGCGGAATGTAGCTGCAGATGCCGCCCACAGGTCGCTGAGCAATTTGTCCTCCCTCGTGACGTCACCCTTGGTTTTGGTCTCTTGTACGGGTGGCAGAGTGGGCGGTGGTGGTGCCGGAGGAGAATCCACGGGTGGTTGGGCATGATGTCCCCGCATAAACGCACGTAGGCGGCGGCGCGAATGGATTGAGGATGCCTGGTACTGGTGGTTCTGAAGCACCGCGTGAAAATCTTTGCATACATGTCAGTGGGCTCAGTGTACGATGCATACTCGTGCATACCCGGAGCAGAATTGGATCGTCTGAGGTGTAGTCCGCCATTCCTTACTACCCCATGCCCAATTTTCTTCGATATAGTGCTGATCTTCTCTTGTCCTTTGTGAACGCGGTCCTTGAGCATTTGTTGCATCTTCTTGCCGGCTGATGGATCTCCGCCAACTGACGAAGTCCGTTTCACCTTGTCTTGTGATTCTCTGCTCAGAGGGAATCGACGTTCTGCATCTGCTGGTGTCGCTGGTGTTACAGTGATTGGGGGCGGAGCGCCCTCATCGGCTGGCGCGATCGACAGCCCGAGTGAGGCAGGGAGATCAGTATCAGTTCCTTTCTCGTGGTCAATGTATTGGGATGTCGAAACAAGCACTACGGATCCCGAACCCGTCTGTGTAGCCGCTGATCGTGCTCCTGTATCCATGGATGATCTCACTGTCAAATGAACGGTTAAAACCGCCCAGTGGAGGGAGGACAAATGGCTCACGTGGAGTCTCAGGAGCCGAGCCTCTCCGTTCTGCGATCCACCCGTAGACATTTACCCACGTCCTCTCGGCGGCTTCAGGGCCCTCCACATGTTCAGTAAGCGCCATCTGCGTCAGCCGAATCTGCAGCGCATATTCAAATGCATCTCGTGGCGACGGCGCAGGGTGGTCAGGGAGCGGCTGCAGTAGCGTCGCAGCCTGCGGGATGGTTATAGCATCTGATTCCAAGAGCGATCCCGAAAACGTCGATGAGCAATCAGGGTTCGGATACTCCGCGGTTCTGACGCCCACCACCGATGATGCCGCAGAACGCTGTACGGGCGTTTCGTCTGGCCCAACGTCCTTGGTCTTGGTGCTGTCTTGTGATGGTCCTTGTTCGGGATTGAGGGAGCCCTCAAATTCGCCATTTTCGTCAGACTCGGAAGCAACCTCGCCAATGCTAACACCAAACTCTAGAGCCTCCTTAGCTTTCTCCCATTGGCCCTGTGCGGATAGAAGAAGTCCTAGGAGGTGCCAGTGGCGAATTTCATGTGAAGCGAGTTCGACGGCTGCTCCGGCTGACGCAACAGCCTCATCGAGATCTTGCGATGGTCCTGGGAGTGCTAGCGAGAGGGCAAGATGGTGATGGGCAGCCGCTGTAGGATATGTTCCTACAGACTTGATAAACTGAGCGAGCGCAAGAGCAAACTGTTTCGGGCGTCCTTCCGCATCCGCTTCTGAATAACGCACGTATATTGAGTATCTGTGTATATTGGGCATAAACGAGATCAGCTGCTCACCTATCAGCGCGGAAACCATATGCCAGACGCCTTCTGCAAGTGCGACTCTTGCCACAAGTTCCTTGTCATCCCTGTCAAGACGCATTTTCGCCTTTTCAATAAGCTCCCCTGCTTCGGTGACTTCTTCTATACCATCCAAGCCGGGCCGCGACATCCCGAGACGGCAGAGCATCCGCGAGCCTTGTACGAGTGTTTCTACCCAATGCCGATCAGTGTCGTAGTCGCCAGCTATCCCTGCTTCGCGGGCTTTACTGACTACTTGGACGTACAGCCTCAGCGTTTTCTTCGCAAGTTCGCTGTCCCCGGCAATATATAGCAGGCGACTCATGTGGCGGAACACGCGATACGAATTAAACGTGAGACGGGTAGCCCACCAGAGGATCTGTTCACGTCAGTGCAGCTAAGTTGATGGTATAGAGCGGAGAACTCACGTCGATAACCCAACCTGCTCTATCCGACATCGACCCGCTCGCTTCCCACACAGCAACACACAAATCCACAAAATCTTCTACCTTCTCGTTCTTCTCGCCTGCCCGTGGGAAGCGCGTATTATGGTCTAGAATCGTGCAATACTCGTTTACGACGGAACGGGCTGTGGGCAGCCAACAGAGTGGGTTCTGAGGCTGCTGCAAAGACGTATTGAGGGATACCTGCTCGGGGGGGATTCGATATTTAAGAATCAGGGCGCGAAGGTGCAGTTGTGCGACGATTGATCGATGCGGAAATCGGAACGAGGGCGGCCAGTGGACACTGCATGCTTCGTAGTGGGTGAAGAATGCCCATAGGATGTCGTCTGGTCCACCAAGAGGGTGAACACGCGCGAGCAGGGTGATTGCACGGAAGACGAGGCGTTCGGTCCATCGCCAGAGCTCGCGATACTGCGTAAATGAGTTTGGGCCAGACTGAGTTGTGAGTGCGCGCGGGATCTCGAATTGGATGATGTCCAGGAGGGGGAACACGTTCCTATACGCTTGAAAGGCTCTTTCGGGGTCCGAGGGATCGAGTTTCTCGTAGGACATGCCTGTTGTTTGATAGATCATGATGACTAGCGCGAGTTAGGGTGCACGAGTCTGACCTTGTAAGCATATGCTTCTAATCGCTTCTGTGATCGCCCATGCTCTCCCATCGGAAATGTTAGTATTCGTCATAGATGTCGATGAGATCGCAGATACAAAGCTTGCAGCTAGCGGTGACGATGTTCCAGTGCTTGTGCCTGGTACCCGAAGAGACGAGGGATCCGACCGTGTCGTCGACGCACCGGGTATATGGCTTTGTGCATCGACGAGGTTGGATACCTTGGTCAAGTGAGCTATACACTCTTCTGGTCGTCTGAGTGCATAGGCATAGTATGCAAGTGCAAGAAGAAGAGACTGGAAACATAGTTAGATGATATGTTTGCAGAGACATCATGAAACAGCCGTGCGCACATCGGAGTGCTTGCTTTCCAGCTTCCTGAGTGCCTGGTATCCTTCGTTCGCCTCCTGCACACGCTCTGGCACCAAGAAACACTCGTGGCCCAACCTCAGCACATTCCCATCCGTCGCATTAGCCCCAAGCAGCAGCGCCAACGACCGTGTCTGAACCGCAATCTCAGCAACCTCCTGGAATCCCCTGCAGTGCTTGTTGAACTTGTAGAATAGCCTTGGCCAGGAGAGAGGTTCTGCATTGGGTGCCTGTGCAACTGCCTCGGATTTCCAGTTTCCTGCTGTGAGTGCACTCCTCAGCTGGGTCCAGTAGTGCTTGTCCTTTGCATGTGCCATTACGCTTTGCGAAGGACAAGCCTTGGCTATGACATTTCATGCGACCCCTCCCCACCCCCCTGTGGTGTGCTTATGTATTTATTTATTTATTTAATTTCCAGGTTACTTTTGCCATCTGCCAGTGCGATGATGTCCTCGTCTTCATCGTCGACACCGCCAGCGCTGACCCCCGACGTGACTGGCTCGGGCTTAGAAATAGGCAAGGCAGAGAAGAAACTGGCTCGTCGACAGATTGCATTCTACCCGAACATGAACTCATCAAACAAACCGGTCAAGCCTTTCAGTCGCAGTGCAGCCAAACGGCAGAGCGTCATGACACTGGGGAGCATCGAGCATCTGCAGCATTACTTTACGAAGGCGGGGCTGTCTGCAAAGACAAAGTGCGTGTCGCGTGATTTCTCTTTGTTTGGTGTGTTACTTACTGCGCAGAGAAGCCCGTCCAATAAGCCCCAGAGTCAGTTCGTACCTGCGATTGGTGGATTGCTTGCGTTGCAGACAGACATGGCGCTGGAAAGTGTGCAGGAGTTCGAGCTTCCTCCGTCCCCAGTTATCCCTGAGTCGCGCCCGCTCGCTTTCCCGCTGTTCGCCAAGACCTTCGAGACCGATCCGGACGCGTTCCTTCCTGGTGTCGTTGAGGATCTTGTCGCCGTAACACACGTATGGGGAATCCAGGGCAGTAATCCATCCCACGCGCCTTCGTCATCGACATCACCGACATCATCACCGTCGCGGCCATCATCACTGTCTAATTGTATCGACGTGCTCAACGTTCTTCAGACTACAACACGCGCCATCCGTTCCGTACGCAACTACGTTATTGCTCTCCCCGATGAATCAGCAGGCACACTGCGTTCGCAGTACCGCAACAGGATCGCAGCTGGCGACCCCATCAAGCGCCACAAGTCCAAGAACCCACATCCTGACCCACTTTCCATGATCCGCAAATCTGCACTCGAGGTACTCTCTGCACTGCGTGATCTCGAGGAGCGGTCAAGAGTTCCGCTGACGGACGAGGCATATGACGCACAGAGTGATCGTGGGTCGTCACAGGGGCACAATCCGCCCTCGCGCGTCGCTTCTCCAAGTGGCGTATCGGATGACGACATGGACTCGCAACCTTTTGATCCAGATATGTCGATATCGTTTATCCGCGTACAGGGTCGCTATGATTCTGTTCCTGTTTGGGAAGACGAGAACGATCAAGACGTGTTTAACATGAGCGAGGAGGAACAAGATAATAAGCGCGAGCGGTGGGACGATAAACTAATTCTTGGTGGAGGATGGTTGTATAGGCAGGATACGCGGCTGCAGGATCTGGCAAAGGAGCGCGATATCGTTGAAAGGTACACGTGTCTGGTGGATGACGTCCTTTTCGATGGAAAGAAGGATGGAGTGCGAGGATGGGAACGGGCACGAGAGCGGATTGCAAGGCGAGACAGGGAGGGCCGTAATAAGAACAGACGCGTCAGTGCAGCAGACGCTGAGTCTTTCCGGTTCCCTTCTGGATCATCGTCAAGACCGACACGTCGTGTTGTTTCGTCTGGGGTGCTCGAGTCGATGCAGGAGATGACATTGACGGAAGAACCTGGAGAGATGGAGGTGCTTTCGGAAGAGGAGAGTGTTGGTGAGGAGGATCTACCGGGATGGGCCAAACGGGCTTCGTTCGCCGACGATCCTATCGGTTTGTCTTCTGTCTGGCTGCTGCCGAGCCTTGGCTGACGTCGTTCGCAGGGCGTGCTCATGCCCTCTTACTGGCTCTCCTCCCTGACCATCTTCGATCTGCTCTTTCTCCACCGTCACCAAAGAGTGTCTTCCTCCGTGCATTATCATCGGGACAGCTGCTCTGTGTCGCATACAACACAGGTGTACGGCGTTCTAGTAAACCTTGGGGGTTCATTAGCGTCGACTCCATCCATGATATCATGGCACTCGAGCAGTCCTCTGAGGGCGGAGACGACAAGGCCAGGACCGGGTGGACGTTCAGAAGAACAGATAATCTGCGGTTATGGGCAGGGTAGGTTCTTCCGTTGTCAGTACTTGTGCACTGATATACCCCACCTTGCAGTGCCCTCAAGCTGCGCTACCTCCTGCCTCTGATTGTCCCGTCTGTCCCAGGTCGGCCTGACCAGATGCCGTCACCGTCATCACCAGCCCGCACGGCCTCGCCTGCTCGCAATTCAGGATCGAGTGGTCCGCCAACGCCAACGGCCCCCAAGATCCGGTTTGCGACGAACGATCCTCCGGTGAATTTCGATCCAAGACTGGTGGCGAGGCGAGAAGAAGAGTGGGAGTCGATGTTGGAGGCGACGCTGTTGCGGTGGGTCACTGCTGTTGTTGAGGAGAGACGGGGCGAGCGGTGATTTCTGTCTGGGTTTTTCTATTTAATTCTCGCTTTCTGTGCATGCACATATGATACCAATCCGCTATGAATTCAGGGGTTATAGGATAGCACAGCCACCAATAATGTTTCCCACGGATGCGTCGAGTTTCTTGTCATTTTTTTTCCAACCTGTCATTCGCATCATGGCTCCCGTCGCCCCGACAGCTCAGCCGTCCTTGCTCGAGAGAGCCCAGGATTGGGTCGCAGAAAACAGGCGAGCAATTCTCGTCTGCACCGCTGCAGCGGCTGTCGCACTCACCGCGGCCTACTTCGTCTCGTCGCGAGGAGCCAGCTCGACGGACAGGTCCAAGCCAAAGGACAAGAGAAAAGACAAGTCCCCGTCCAAGAAGAAAAAGTCCGTCAATGACCCAGATGGACCCGTCTTGGAGGAAATCAAGCCGAAGGAGGAGGACCAGGGTAAATTTTTCGCTCGTCAGCTTTATGTCCTTGCCAGTGCTGATGCACAAACAGACTTAGCTCCGCTTTCGCTCGAAGAAATCGCGGCTCTGTCCACCGAGGTCAGTACACCGTGCCCAACGACTTCGCATGCATCATCGGTTGTAACCTTGTCTCCTTTACACAGGACCGTCTCAAACGAGCGGGCTCACTTAAGTCCCGTGGAAACTCGCTGTACCAGGCCCGCAAGTTTGACCAGGCAGTCGAGATGTACACAGAGGCTATACGCGTGTCGCCAAAGCCGGAGCCCATATTCCACAGTAATCGAGCTGCATGTGCGTTATCCACTTGGATCGTGGGGAGAGTGGTGGATGTGGCTCCTCGTGCTGACATGCCTCCGTAGGTTACATGAACATGTCACCGCCGCAGTTTGAGCGTGTCGTCGAGGACTGCGATAGTGCACTCCGACATGACCCGAACTACGTCAAGGCACTCAACAGGCGTGCTAATGCTCTAGAAGCCTTGAGCAGATACGAAGAGTCGCTGAGAGGTGAGTACGATGGTGCATCTACATGGAATCTCTGTTTGCTTCGCCGTGACACACATATATTGGTCCATGTTCACTCCGCGGCACATGTAGTCTCGTAAGCCACTGTTTGTCCATGCACGCTGACCGAGCGATTCCGCAGATTTCACGGCAGCCACTATTCTTGAAGGGTTCCGGAACGAGACAAGTGCTCAGTCGGTGGAACGCGTGCTCAAGAAACTTGCCACGGACAAGGCACACGCCATTCTGTCTGTGCGTCTCACCCGTGTCTACATTCTCCATAGGTGGCTGTAGCTAATCCACATTGTATCTGCTCCGTTAGACTCGGGAGCCACGGTTACCTTCGCAAACGTTTATCTCTGCCTACTTTGCAGCATTCCGGAAACGTAAGTCAGTGCCGTTTACTTGTGGGACTCGCTGAGCCGATATCCCGTTGCGCCATCCAGGTGTACATCCTACCCTGTCCGAAACGCCATCACAAGGCGACCAGACATTACTCCTTGCGCTCGAAGCATTGGACGCGGCAGACTACCCTCACGCACTTTCATTCGTCAACGAGGCTCTTGACCAAGGTGTATCATGGGACCTGGGCCGTGCAGAGGCACTCAACCTCAGAGGAACGTTTAAGTACGTCCGTGTGCCATTCCCCTGATCGTACTTTCCTGATCCCCGTGCGCAGGTTCTTAACCTCTGATGTTCCTGGTGCAAAAGCAGACCTGCAGGAATCGCTTGTGCTCAATCCGGCGTTGACACAATCGTTGGTGAAACTTGCGAGCGTGCACATGGAAGAAGGGGATAATAAGCGAGCATTGGAGAGCTTTGAACGAGCTATCGAGGTGGACCCGTCAGATCCCGACGTGTACTACCACCGTGGACAAGGTATGTTAAAATTCCACGTTCCCCCTTTTATCGTGTCGCATCATAATGATCAAACTTCTGAACTCCGAGCAGTTCACTTCATCACCAATGACTTCACAGCAGCCTCTGAAAACTACACCAAATCCACCACCCTCGACTCCACATTCGTATTCTCGCATATACAGCTCGCCGTTGCGCAGTACAAGATGGGCAACATTGCGAATAGCATGGCGACGTTCAGACGGACAATGACGGCATTCCCTAATCGCGCGGAAGTGTGCAATTACTAGTGAGTATATGCGTTTATTTGACGCGTATTGTTTATATATGTGGTGTGGTGATAAATAGTGGCGAGCTCTTGTTGGACCAGCAGAGATTCCAGGAAGCAGTGGAGAAATTTGACAGAGCTATCGAACTCGAAAAAGCAAAGTATGTCCAGTTTACCCATTTCTTGTTACCCTGTTAACAGTGTATCATATTTATGACACTCAGATCGCCCTCCAACCCACTTCCCCTCGTGAACAAAGCCCTCGCATTGTTCCAATGGCTGAAAGATTTCTCTGGAGCCGAAAAGTTGTGCCGCGAGGCCCTCGTGATTGATCCGTCGTGTGAGCCCGCAGTGGCGACGCTCGCTCAGCTCGCATTGCAAAAAAGCGAGATCGAGGTGGCGATTGGATGGTTTGAGAAACAGGTTGACCTCGCAAGAGGAGAAGGGGAGATCGTTGCAGCATTGACGTATCTGGAGGTGCGTTCATTTATTTCCTTTTCCTTTTTTTGGTACGGCGTGTGGAAACTGACGCGAAAAATGCAAAATTAAAATAGGCAAGCAAGGCACAGTTGCAGTTTGTTAGAAATTATCCGCAGATGGCACAGCAGTTGCAACAGATGGCGAATGCGATGATGTGAGGGAGGATTGGTGTTCAACCCTTGTCGTCGATGTAGACTCGGGTTCCTCGCATTTCTTTCCTCCCCCGCTCTCGATCCTCGATCCCGTATGTCACATGTCACACCCCACTGCCAGTCTCGTATGTTGCGGTCATGGACGTGTTGCATATAGTCAGTTGATGAGTAAACCCTGACTTGTGGCGAATACTGAGCACGGACTCTCCTTTTGACGACTGCACGATTCGAACCCCTATCATATCTTGCAATTTTTTAATACACTGCCTTTCTTTCCCTGCCAGCGTCCTTATTTGATGTCTAGCATTCTTTTCTCAGATGCCACTCCCCAGTCACATTAAAAACTAGTTGTTATTTGATGCAATATCTGTCAATGTCACGAATCAATACCTCCACTCAAGGTTCCATGCAGAGCCCACGCCTATCTTACAATTTTATAACGATGGACGTGATCTTATTCGCCTCGGCCATGTGCCCGCAAAAGGTACATACCCAAAAAGTGGTTCCGGGAACGTCAATCTTGTGTAATTATACACACCGACAATGTCCATCAATTTTCTGCATGATCGCTACAACAAACATATAACAATGCGGCCGTCTCCGTTATCTTACAATTGGGGATTCCATAGGTGGCCGGTGATGAAGAGGAGTCCGAGTTTGAACGACGACACAAACAACAATCACATTGGTAATACAAAAACAATCACAGTACAGGTGTGACGACGAGAGAGGTAGCTAATCTCAAACGTGGTCACACTAGAATCTCTTCGGGCTGAAATAATCACCTAGCAATGGTAACTGGATTTCAGGAAAAGACTGGGACTACAGAAAGAAAGTGGTATCGACTTTATACCCTACGGTCCAGGGGACAAGTAATGAGAGTGGTACAACAGGAGTACGAGAAATGATGACAGCGACGAGGCTAGAAGTAGTAACGAGCGACTAGAGCTTGTCAAACAACGTAAACATATAGTAACAGAATTAGTAACCAGAACTGGGTATCACCTTGTTTACAAGGTCACTACCACTGGAAATGCCACGTGGATGGTACGTTTTTTGAACGCCCGCAATGGTGTTGCTTTTTGTACGCTGTTTTAAAGTTCGATTGCCGATGTAGTGTTGTTCTGTATGATGCCTGGGTGTTTCTTGTGGGCTGGACGGACGGGTTCGAGTACAGGTATCCTGTATAATTCTTGGTCTAATGATATTCAGATGGGCTATTCTTAATGTAGATATGATAACTAGTACTGTGATGGACTTAAAATAGGTTGCCACTGTTCCCTTGTCCGCTCATCTAACGATGCCAACCGTTTGTCTTCCTGTCGCAAATGTTCGCTTGGGTGTTGTGTTAATAGCCTGTCATCAAAGTCCCGTAAGAGTCTGATGTTGTCTCGTCCTCGGCTGCGCGATAACGCAACATATAGGTTGAAGGGTGTGAGTTCACCTGTTGGCAGTTTACCTATGTCGATAATGCATTGTTCGATAGTTTGTCCCTGGGATCGATAATCTGTGAATGCATATGCAGCCGTCATGGGTAATTGTGTCCTTGACACCGTTTTCTGTTTCCCGTCGGGCATTCGAATGTTGAATGTTTTCGTCAGCGGAACTATCGGGAGTACTCCCTCTTCTAGACCCTCCAAAGCTTCCGCCTTCGTCCGCTTCATCCGAACTAACACGTAGGCTGGTGGATAGCGCAGACGGACGTATCTTTCATTTGGTGAATAACAATCTTCTTTGTCGTCTAGGACGATTTCAACAACTTCTCCACAAGCACCATTCACGACATCAATATCCGTCAACACGTTGAACGTGACCATGACTTCCATGCCAACCGCCAGTTCGATCTCTTTCAAAAGACTGGCACGCTCCCTTGGATTCCCTGAACGTCTGCCCTTGCGTTTCGTAACTACCATGAACCGCTCTTCAAGCGTGAGTTGCCGACCTCCAATGGTGTCTATACACGGACATATAAACAGTTGTATGCCTGTAAGGTCTGGTGAGTTTGTGTCTGCCGAATCTGATTGAATCTCACCTTTTAGATTGCACTGTGACCGTGCCATCATAGCATTCCATTTAATCCGAACAGCATGACATGGCGTAATGAGAACAGCTTGATTCCATGGTTCGGTGGTGAAATCAGAAGGAGGACAGCGAGGATCCCCGAGAATGAGACTGCGAAGTAGCGCAATATGACGTTCTTTGCAATTTCCATGACGAACATGCTGCAGGAGATTCAGCCATTCGGGATCAATAATGCGGACCTGTGTTTTCAATCGAACGACAACAGTGAATTGCTCGTAGATCTTGCGTCCCAAGATTTCATCCGTCGTATCCTTCAATGGGTCACAAGGGAAAAAGAGTGGCGCAGAGGTTTTACTGGCAACTGGAGGGAACTGATGAAAGTCCCCTACGAGAATGACGTTCATGCCTCCAAAAGGCTGGTCGGCCAAGTCGGATCGTTCCATGGTGGTATGTGTGCGCGAAATGATTTTAGACAGTTTGGCAAAGAAGTCTCGAGATACCATCGATATCTCATCGATAATCAAGTACTCTTTGCTTTGCCAAAAGGCGGTTAGTTTCTTCAGGGTGTTTGCAGATTGTTGACGACCGTTTAAAGGAATCATGCCGAGTACGTGGAGAGTCTTTCCGTCAATCACTGAAGCAGCAATTCCTGTATAAGCTCCTTTCACAAGGATCCGAGCTAGTCCTTGTTTGTGGAAATCTTCTGTGATCGTTTGGATCGTTTTCGACTTCCCAACACCCCCCTCACCTGGAATGACCATTCGCAATGGTGGGGGCGCCCGGCCTGCTTTCGTCTCCATCAAGTGCCAGTGAATGATGTCAAATGCGCGGCGTTGGTCCTCCAGCAGCTCCATTTCGGGTACGGCTTCAAGAGCCTCGTGAAAAGTTGTCGGAAAGGCAAGTTGTACCACTTCCCCTGCATCGTCATTGACCTCCATTGTGCTCAGTGCAGCAATATTACCATCCTCGTATGTCCCTTGCGACTCCATCCCTGTGCTCACATTGAACACGTTGTCAGCCATACTTTGTTGCCAATTGCCCAAAAGTGCGAGATCTCCTCCATTTGCAATGTGCACCCCTACAGCATCATGCTCTGTTCTTCCCTCCTTCTCAGCAAAAACAGAATGTTCCAACCCAATCAAGACAGCCACTTGCCCATGTGCTTCTTCACGTACTGAGACCTGTTCCGCTTCGTATCGTTCTAGGTCTTCTTCTGTAAGTGCGACTCCTTGTTCTGATACGTTTCCCATGTCTACGTTGTCACCAAGAGGTTGCCCGATGTCCTCTGTCTGCTCCCAAATATCAAACATCATTTCATTTTCGCATGCAGCTTCTCCCGCTGATTTAGCATCATAGTAGTATTGGATTCCTGCGACCACATCTCGAACATAAATGGGGGCGTTATCCAGCCAATTTTGTAGTTCAGTTGCCCATGTGACACAGGCGTCTTTAATATCAGATAGTTGTCGCCAAGGTTTCGTCAATGCCAATACGGATGCACAGTAAAGGTTATGTTGTTCTGGTTTGTCCGAACTTGGAGGCCAAGGTCCGCAAATATTTGGTAGTGTATTGTGTCACTTGCCCCGCATGACGCGCTGATGTGTTACAGATTTCGGATGGTCTTCCTTATAGCGAATCCTATCGTGACGAGGACGACCAACTCGACGACGAAGTATGTGGGGAGTTCCATCAACATTGGTTGCGGCAGATGGGTCTACATGTCTCTCTCTTTCGTTGGCAGGAATTGATTCCTCGTAAGTATTGATGAAGAATTTTATGAATGACATTCCTTCCAGTTCGGGACCCCTAAATTCGTAATCCTGCAATTGCGAACGAACATATATTTGGCCTCTCTTGTTGGTCTGAAGAGTGACCATTTCCGTTTGGGACTCGTCCTGCAATGATATTACTGGTTGAGTCTAAAGAGATTCTATAGTGAGTGTACTGACAATGTTCGCTCTATCTGATGACTTGTTTACCAAATCTCTTCCCGCTGCTAGACTGTCATGCACAAAATAGTTAATGTATGTGCATGATAATATGTATTAAATCTTACTCGGATTGCGATCCATATCGTACGTCAGGAAATGTTTGTTTGAGAGCTGCGAGCAATGGATTGGTATACAAGGCCACATAATTATGGGATTGAAATTTATCGTCCCATCCCATCAAATACGAAACCACTTGTGGCCCAGATAATTCCATTTCGCGATTTAGGATGTTGATACACCGGTATAACAGTAACTTGTTGCATTGTCGTAGATCATCGTATTTAGGATTGTCTTTATGGTATGCAAGACTGTTGGCCAATAAAGCGGATGTATTGTGTGTTGTCTTTTGATTCTTCGTCGTATAGGATGTCAAATACCACGCGATATGTTTGGTTTCGCTGCCATTCGTATTTAGCTTGATATCGTTATTGCAGCGCATAGTCGTAAGCATGTCAGGACAATACGAATTGAGATACGCCACTGTTCTTTTGGGTGTCCAGTTGCCATTGGCCTCGATGATATCATCCTCGGATAAAGGCCACGGTGCTCGTCTTTTGCATGACAGCTTGCCATTCTTCATACGGAGACAGGCCGAACGAGTACAGGTGTGCACTTGCTGAGCACGCACTAAGTTTCGTTCAAGCGTGGCATTGTCACGCGCCCATGTAGACTCATTTCTTGGATCAGGAGGCCGGGAATACGCTAACTGTGAGTCACGAGACGTTGAGCAGATTGTTTCTTCAGTAAACCCATCCAAGTGTGCCCGAATATTAGCTTTGATAAAAGCGTGAACACGTTCACGAAAATCAGATGACTGCAAAAGAGTGTGCATCTTGTCACAATTTGGTGCGTGTTGCAGCCAAAGCAGCATGTGGAGGTGTAAAGTGCCCCTTCCTTGTGCCTCGACCACTCCGTAATATGCAGCCAAACGTCCTAGGATGCCTGTAGAAGCAGAGACGCGGCCCCCTTTGGATTTAATGCCAAACAAGGTTTCGAGCACAGTGTTGATGATAAATCGAAAGTATTTTGCTGCAGCGTAAGGATTCTCAGCAATAGTGCACGCTCGTTGATTGGCATCAGGACCCATAGTAGTGCAAAACTTGTCCATATCAATTTCGTGGCCAGCAAAGATTTGAGCAATAGGATCGTGAATATCTGCTGGATTAATGGTGACCCAAAGGGAGGCACCTCCCAGGAACAAACATGTGCCCCAAATCATCCCTCGATAAGCCGCACGAGCATGGTCAGAGCCAAGTACACGCCCATTGGTGGCCACCACGTGTTTGCGGAGAAGTTGTACAGCTGGATTACTAATGGGAATTTTGTGCGCTTCCTCCTCTTCCGCTTGCTTCAAATCAGCTACAGTCAACTTTGCGATTGCAAATGTATCTGCCTCAAAATCTGTTGTCGCATCTGCAAGAAAGCTGACCGCATGGCTTCCCGCTTTTGAGAGATACCGAAACAAACAAAGGGAAAAGAATGGTGCGTGGCAAAACGTTTGTCGTAATATTGCAATGACCAACGAACATGGTCTTTGAAACTGACAGAGATTGGTCGATCTGCTTCAATACCGCCCATGCCATATGGATAGAGAACTGGATAGGCAGCTGCAAGGGGATTGCGATGAGACGATGTGGGGTGATCTGAGCTTTGAGAAGGCCGTGCAAATCCAAAGTCCTCAATTGCACGAGTACCATGTCTGACCGCATAACCACTTTCTTTTGTAGGATCATGGAGGTTGGCCAACGCATACGACATCAAATCATTGGATGACATTTGAGCTTGATCAGTGTCGGACATTCCGAGAAACTGCAAAGGTATGACGTCTCCTTCATCTGTAAATCAAACCGTGTCACAGACAATCCTTAGGCACACCTATAATGAAAAGGTACCTTGATTTCTCTTTCCAAAATTATTGGTGGCACCTTCATTATCTTGATTTTCATCCTCTGCTGTTACAGTGGTGCACGTCAACAGAATGACAGCTACTTGCATAGGAGAGTACTCACGGTTGAATTCGGAAGAGCAGCTTTGCTCTGCCGTGTCAGGAATGTAGGATTCCCTTTCACGTATTGCCAAAAACTCATTTGTTTCTTGACGAACCAAAGCTTGTACTTCATCAGGAACGTCATCTGTAGGAAGCATTTCAAGCTGATCTTCTGACACGTCCACATCTCCATACAACGCATTATTCTTCTTCAGCCACAACAGAGCCTCCAACACGACAGTCCTTCGCACACAGAACATTGACCGCATCCAATTTTTGCCAAGTTTTTTGGAAGATATAAACGTGATGGCGACAACAGATGCCAATGTGAGAGTGCGTGCGGTAATAACTGTCCATATAACATGGCAGTGACCGCACTGATATTGGTCTCATACAAGGTAACATTGCCTGCCATTCCTCGTTGAAGATGTTCTGGATTAATGCCACCACCTGTAGCTTTTGGAAACAGTTTGAATATATAGCAGCGTGGGTGATGTCGTGCAATCAGCAAGCTCTCTGCAAAAGAAAGGATTCGCAATGCAAAAGGAACTGGACTGATCCACATGTTGTTTGCCAAGGCAAACTTGGGGAGATGATTGGCAAGCAAAGACCTGTGACATTCCTCGCAAATCCAACCATTTCCTTCTTCGTCAATCTTTTCGCTAACGAGCAACATTCCGTTCCATAGATCTTGCCCCGGAAATTGTTGGGCTCAAATAAGTTGATTTCGGATATTTGGTACGTCACATAGATGATATCGAGTTCCTTGAACTTATTCAGTTTGACTTGATCTAGTAGAACATGTCATGATATACCAACGCACCATTGGCTGTTAGGAATTCTCTGGCGCAAACAACACAAACGAACATAGCTAATGCCTTATTCGAAGTTGCATCGATGAACGATTGGATGCAGGTACGTCTTTCTTGTTCACTGGGAAGTTGCATAAATTTTGTCACATCCCTTCTCTCTTCCCCATCCGATTCTGAACTGTCATCTACCACCTGTACAACACGACGACCCTCTTGCTGACGAATCTCTCTTCGCTTTTGCAGGCTTCTGTTCTTCTTCCTATTATTCGCCTGGCGAATCAAGTCCTTCACCTCATCTGGCAAGTGTGCCATTGCTTGGTATATTGCGTCCCATGATTTGACTGCAGGAGAAAAGGTACCAGGTGGAACTGCGGCGAAAACCTCGGCTTTCGAAAGCTTGCCAAACAGCAAAGGCATATCATCTTGAACAACGTTGACTGTGGAGGACATAGTAAACTGAGGTGCGAACTGACCTCCTCATTGCAATTTCATGTGCTAAATCATGTATCAGATCTATGTATTGTGTTGAACGGAGCCGACACAGATAGACTCTTGTCAGTAGTAACCGGGCAAGTAATCACATTCTATTAACCAGTCTTGCTTATAATAGTCGAAACAGATACCACCTTCTGTTCCCATCCCACTCACGTCCTCATGCGCCATGGCATTACCATCTGCAACTGAACTATATGCAAATCTGAAGAAGAATGAACACGGTATCTATGCTGCGTCTGCAAACATTGGTGAAGATGCCGAATACTTCTATGGAGGACGTCGTGGAAGCTCGCTTATCTTCAAAGGTACAAGCGGTGAAGCTGAAGAATACCTACTAAGTGGTATATTCGAAGTCGACCGCTGTGACTGCTATTTATCCCCTGATGGGTCCTTTGACCCAAACAACGCCCTTAGGCAAGCTCTCTCTGATGTGAAATTGAACTGTCGTCTGCGGCCCGTTCAACGTGACCCCAACTTCGCTTTCAGTGCGCAAGACTGGCCACTGTTCGTCAAAAACATCAAAAAGCTGGAGGACATGGCTCCACTGGAGAATGGAGAGGATAGAAAGAACGTACTTCACGTCATACAGGGCACTAGCAGCACTGATGGAGGTTTTATTAAAATTGTTCATCCTTTATTCGAGGTAAGTCCATCGCACTGTATGATGATGCACATGGCGTATTGACAACACTTGTCACAGCGAAAAGACCCAAATGACAAGAATGGTATGTCTACAATGGTCTTCACACGTATAACGCCACTGGCGCTGACTACTGTATATGCAGGGATCGATGAAACGACCAAAAACTGGCCTGTCCAAGAGCGGTGCAAGACCCAACTCGCTGCATTACTTAACACACATGTTGTCGTTCCTTTTCCGGTATTCGATACAACAGGTTCTCAGATTGAGCCTCAACACTATCTAGAGAAGATTGCTGGCGCCATCGTGCAAGTACACTTCGCCATCCAGCACTGCTTCATCAAAAAAGACAAACAACAAACTATTTTTTCGGCATCCATCCGTGAAATGAATATCCTACGTCATGCAATTGCGCCACCCACTAGTCCCATGAAAAAACACTGTTTCATGGATGGCCCTATCACAATGCAGGCTAGCGGTAGTGCACCTTCCACGCCGACAAAGAAATCTAAACGAGGGTGAAACGTAAGTAAATCCAATCTGTCTACAATAAAAGTGACTCACTCACTTTCGGAAAACAGAATTAAGGAATGACACGGCTCAACCTGTGACAAATGAAATCAGGCACTGTCATAGTATGTCTCAATGCCAACAATTACCACTGTCATTAACAATAATATGCAGAGACACTGTCAATCTGAAACTCTTTTATACCTCAACTGTATAGCTATGAATCTGATACTTTACAATGCGCCTTGTCTGTGATTGAATTGCATGTGTTTAATACGTGTTTTATTTAAATAGTCAATATGGCCAGAAGGGATTGAGCAACGGAAACCTATAGATCAATGGCTCGTGGAGTGTTGATCACCAGTAAGTTTGAGTCGTGCTCAACACTTGAATATGCAGCTGAACGACCAAACAGTAGACATACTGCGCCACGGAAGTCTCCACATCCACTTCTGCAAAGGACTTAGTCTTTCACAGGCTCGTGAAATCGCTCTCATGCCAATGCAAATACCAACTTTCTTAATAGAAGACCCTCAATTCGACGGTAAGCTAAAAAGTCACTACGATACCAAAACATAGATACTTAAACAGCAACAGTGATCGTGCGATCTGTAATTCGTCTGGGATGGCCATTGTATACTTTTAACGAAACCGACGCAGAAGCAGTCGTGCAGTTTATAGAATCAAGGATGTCAGCATCCGATTTTGCAGACTACTATTCTAACTAAATCACTGCTAGAAGAACTTCATAAACTATTGTATTTAATGATCTGAAAGTTATACTCCGTTGTAGAAGTTATACTCCGTTGTAAACAAGGTGACTGCTGGCGCAAGCTCGGCCGTATTGAATCTGCTGAGTAAACATGGAATCCTCACACTCCCCCTTCAAGGCAGGCACTGCCTTTTCCGCATGGCGTGCATCGTGGTCTACGTGTGGTCGACGGCCTTGCCCTTGCCCTCAACTGGTTTGTCTCCCTCCACCACCTCTTGGTCGGCAGGGACCTCTTCTTCCTCGTATCCCTCTCCCTCGTCCCCATACATGCCATCCCTCTCACTCTCAAGTGGGTAACTTGGCCCAGCGGGTTCAGCTGGCTCATATCTGGCAGGGGTGGCGGCCTCGGAGAAACGATCGTCATCGACGACTGAGGTGCATGCTCTCTTCCTCTCGCGGTACTTGCGATTGGGCCGATTGTTCCTGTTGGGCGGGTTACCGATCCGCTCAGTGAGCGATCCCCGATCGTAGCTATAATTGCCTCTCTTTCCCCATCGAGCGGAATATTCCTCCTGTGCCCTTTTTCGCTGACGTTTAGCTCTATCCGCGAGATCCCAGAGCATACTCTGCAGTGATTCGGCCTCAGCGCCGTTTAAGGTTCGTCCGCCCTCTCTCTCCTCTAGACTTTGGAGATTGGCGTTGGGACCTAATACTTCAGCAGGTGTAGGAGTGCGTCTGTTGATGACGATGTGACCCATCCCATCTTCGCCTGGTTCAAAGGTGGTGAAGTGGGATGAAGTAGTGGCCTCATGTGCATAGGCGTTGCTGAACTGGGTATATTCGCAAGGGAGGTAGGGAGGGCAATCCTTCCCTCAGCGGAGAGCGGTGTTGAAACGGGAGTAAGCGCGCACTTGTTCACGATGCACCAGCAGACGCCTGTTCTCATCTCCTTCTGCTAGACTCCAGCGGACGGAATAAAAGTCCGAGTCCACCTGCTCAATGTTTCTTCGGGGTTCAGGACCCATGGGGTGAGCAGCACGTGGACGGGGTTGGTGACGATGCTTATGATTGGGTTGGGGGCGATTGTGCCTAGCTGCTATGGGTCTGCGAGGTGATGAGGGGGCAGGCTGTCTATTAGCCCGGTAGGAGTTTTGGAAATTAGTGGTGGTGCGTCGCTGGGGCTCCTGCGACAGCTGGCGACTGATATAATCTTGCAGGTCAAAGTAGATTCTCCCGCAATTGATGCAGTCGATATACCGTTCTACCAGGTTGCGCTGACGACGCTGCCTATTCTTAGGTTGCGGGTGCGGTGCTTCACATGGGGACGGTTGGCGAGAGTGTGGAGTGGAACGTTGGAATTGAGGTGGGGAAGGCGAGCAGGAGCAGTGAGTTCGAGAGTGACGACGGGTTGGCAGATTTTGTTGACGAGACGGGCGGCTTAAATAGGCACCAAAAGCGTGAAGTGCCAAGTATCCTGCTGACACCTGAAGATCATCATCTGATGAGTCTTCGTTGCCCGTCCGTTGTGAGTCAAAGTGTGGATTTGGGTCAGAACAATAACCCAAACACAACACCAACAAAGGACTACGAAATTGTGTGAGTGGTGGTTTACCTCCGCGGTGTCCAGAGAGGATGTGCTGAGGAGGGGGAGAGGGGATCTACACCAACAGGGTGATGCAGACAGAGATGCAGGATACTCCTGGGGTACAGGAGTGGTAGATGATGAAGGGGATAGATGTCTGGACTCTTCCTATAGCCTAGGAAGTGTCAAAGCGGGGATTGGGGTGACTGGGACTGAAGTAGCGATACTACACCTAGAGATTGGTGCAGCAAAGGGGCAAGGGGGCTCCTGACATCCAGAAGCAATGGCAGATGAAGGATAGACAGGCTAGACTCCGCTTGAGCCTAGAGAAATACTTGGACTTGAATAGATTGGATAAACTTGAAGATATTGAGCCTTTAGACCTTCACTGAAGCCTACAAGACTCAAGAAGCTGAGGGGATACTGACTGAGAGAGACTGAGAGAGGGATAATTTCGTATAATTGGGGCTCTTTTTTCACTGGGCTGAGCCCAGGGGTTTAAATACATGGGGGGACACAGCATTAAAGTACAAAAAGGGAAGGGCATAAGCAGAATTTGTCAAGGATTGGTAAGTGATTGGTAAGGGCTTTG
>Ga0307518_10000224_pt1 | contig 42831 bp, 40 predicted proteins | sample 25_EM_MG_FD_203889 | JGI IMG/M metagenome (GOLD analysis project Ga0307518, IMG submission 203889) | Populus trichocarpa ectomycorrhiza microbial communities from riparian zone in the Pacific Northwest, United States - 25_EM | ecosystem: Host-associated > Plants > Roots > Unclassified | place... | reverse complement strand
AAAATGATGATAGTACGATGAAAGAGCACCCAAATCTGAAACCAGGGCAGATCATCTTCTTTCCCCGCACCTGCGGTCAAGACAAGTTTGGACATAAACAAGCCACAACAAGTTCTGACTAAGACGCGCGTCGAGCCAAAAAGCCCCCGCGTACAAAATCAGTCCGCGACCCGCACTGCGTTATGCAGCAGCACCAACCATCCCAGCCATCAGACACACTCACCTCACAGACCATCGTCCGCGTTATGCGTCTTCGCGACGACCCCGTACCGCCAACAAGCACACCCACGCCTCAGCCCACTCAGCCATCGGCCCAGCAGCAGCCAGCTCCACCCACCGCAACCACCACCACCACCACCACCACCACCACCACCCGCAAGAGTCGCAAACGCAAAGCCCCGCCAACAACTGCTGCTACACCTCCCCAGCAGCAGCATCCGCTCCCACTACCTCCCCCGGGAATGCACCTCGGACACATGCTCCTCCCGCCTCATGCGCTTGTCCCCCCTGGTATGCCACCACCGCCACATATATACCAATATACCCCCCCTGAGTACACACAACCACCACCACCCCACTCCCAGGATGACCAGCAGCAAGCCATCAACGGTGACGGTGATCAATCTGGTCAATCTTCTCCAAAAACAGGGCCAGGTGGTCGCCAACTGAGCCAGAGTAAACGGGCAGAACAGAACAGGAAGGCGCAGAGGGCCTTCAGAGAAAGGAGGGACCAGTAAGTACCTATGTCTTGGCCTGCTCGTCGAAAGAAAAAAAAAAAAAATGGGTTTTCGTTATCAATCTGTTTCTGGTGTGTTTCCCCTTCTGACCACGTTTTCTTCAGACACGTCAAAACACTCGAGTCTCGTTCACAATTACTTGAAACGGCTCTTGCATCAGCCGACGAAGCGAACAGGCGGTGGGAAGAATGCCGGACGCTTGTGGATCAGTTGCGCATCGAAAACACGGCCCTTCGAGCGGCATTAAGCCAGGCTCAAATCCAACTAGGACAGATCAGCCAAGCGTCCCAACAACAACAACAACATCAACCACAGCCGCGGGACTGCAAAGAGGAAAAGACAGAAACTCCCACGACCAAGAGTGATGGATAGCAGTAGCGTGGCATCGAGCAAGTGCTCCGTATTTGACCTCTTGTGCTTTTTTTCTTCGCCTGCACCACTCAACTTGGGCGTTATCCTTGAGAACACCCACCTTTCATGCTAGACCTCCTTTTCTTTGTCCTTCGACGACGAGCGAGTTTGCAATGTAGTATGTAGTTTGACACTCTAACCCTTGTTTTTGGGCCCGAGACTCGAGGGCTGGGACGCCATGGTGGTGGTGAGAGGAAACGCTGAGATTGCTGACAAGTAGAACGTTTTATGTAACCCATAGCTTTGTCATCGTCCTCGTCGTTTGAATGTTCCATGTCGGCGGCATCGGTCATGAGCACTGTTTCATGACAGGGGCACTGCGTCGGTAGATCAGATCCAGTGAAATATTCAAGTTGGTGGCCCTTGCACACTAGGGTATGCACCATACCCTATCGACGCACACAGCCATTGCATGACGGACCCAACACTTAATTTCAACGTGCACTGGCTTGTACCCTTCCTTGGTGACTCGACTATGCTGCCCCAGCACAGATGACTGCTACCTCCAAAGCACTCGTCCTTGCCCTGCTCTGCCTTCTCCGGTCCCACCTTGGCTTCGGGCAGAGTAACTCGATAGCCAATTATGCACCAACCGTCGACTCTTCTTGCCCTAATTCGTCTGGTTCGAGCGCCAACCCGGCCTTCATACGCACTTTTACTCCCGAGTCGCAATCCCTCAATTCGCAGGAGCAGGCCTACATTTCTGCGAGAGAATCCAACGTCATCCCCGGCGCGTGGTCGGACTGGCTCGGGGATGGTTCGGCCATCGGTTATAGTCTTGCATCCTTCCAGCATCACTTCCCAAGAGTTGGCATCGCCATTGGTGGCGCGAGCCTGCGCACAGCACAGTTCGGAGCGGGCGTGCTCTCTGCTTTAGATGCGAGAAATGGCACGGCGAAAAACATAGGGACGGGTGGTTTGCTGCAGGTTGCGTCGTACCTTGCCGGTTCATCAGGCAAGTCCTATCTGCAAATACATCAGATTCATGTCGTTTGACCACTGCATAGGCGGTGCCTTTCTGGCGGGTTCGATGGTTACAAACGACTGGCCAAGTCCTGGAGACTTGGTGTATGGCAATGCACCAAGCTTGTCGGGATGGATGTTGGACTTGGACTTGATAGCTCCCTCTAGCATCGACGTGAGTGACAAGGAAAACCAGGAGTATTGGGGTAGCATCTTGGCCAGCGTGCAAGCCAAAGCGAGTGCCCCCATGTCCGTTGTCTTGGTCTTCCGGGATCCGTCGTCTCACGCATTTCGTTTGCAGGGATACGAGCATGACAGACATCTGGGGACGAATGGTCTCCTACCACTTTTTAAATGGCACAACTCGGGATAACTTCTTCACGAACCAGACAGGTCACGGAGCGGGCGAGCTGTGGTCCCGTGTATCTCTCCTTCCATCCTACCAGGACCACTCGATTCCCTTCCCAATCATCGTTGCGGACTCGGTAGGGTCCAATGAAACCAATACGACTTCACTCTCACTAAACAATGCAGTATACGAGGTTGGTACAACCATTCCTTTTCCTCAGCAATGCTTACGACACTCATCTAGATCACACCACAAGAATTTGGCTCTTGGGACCCTCAGTTGTCTGCGATGACCAACACAGCTTACGTGGGAACACAGTTCCTGAACGGCGAGCCTACAAACACTTCTAGTTGTGTTACTGGCTTCGATCAAGTAGGTTTTGTTATGGGCACGAGTGCAAGTGCCTTCAATGTGGGTCCATCTCAGCTTTGGTGTCTCGGCCGTCTCATCTCTTTCATAGGGAATTATTGATGCATCCAGTGGACAATTTACGGGATTCGACCCCGACAACGGCGATGCATCTGGAATGCAGTTCTTGTACCAGCAGCTTTCGTCCCGCGTTCAAACTCGTTCCCAGACGGTAGCGAACTGGCCAAATGTAGGCCCATTCTACCCGTCGTGCCACAATGTTAACAGCTGACGTCCAAGGCAGCCTTTCAATGGTCTCAATCTCTCCAGCTTTCAGGATTCTAATTCACAGTGGCTATCATTGGTGGATGGAGGGTCTAACCTAGAGCGAGTCCCATTTGGGAGCTTGCTTGTCAAGGTCCGAGGCATCGACGTAGTCGTTGCTGTGGACGCAAGTGCTGATGATCCAAACCGATGGCCGAAGTACATAATGCTCTCTTTGGTGCAGACAATTTTAATAAGTATTACTGTGCAGCGGAACCTCCCTTCTTTCAACCTCCCAGCGTATATCATCAGTCCTATCGTCGTCTCATCAAGGTTTTCCCCCGATTCCATCATCTGCGCAAAACTTCGCTTCTACCGGAGTGAACCAACGACCAACATTCTTCGGGTGCAATCCGAGTCAAATTCCTGCAGAATATCCACTGGTAATCTACCTACCCAATTCACCTCCTCTTGATGGAAGTGCACCCTCCACTAAGTAGGTTCCTGACTAAGTCCCGTTTCAACACGCGCTCATGGAATCTCGTTGACAGCACGGATGACATGCAATTCTCCTATACTCCACTCTTCACCGAGGTGTTTATCAACCAAGCCTCTGCAAACACCCTTGGGGGCTTTTTGCCCAACACCACTTCTCCGGATCCCAACTGGGGAAAGTGCCTACAGTGTGCTGCGATCGATCGCGCTCGTTTCAGACTCACACCGCCACCCCCGCGTTCCGACTTTTGTTCCCAGTGCTTCTCTCAGTATTGTTATGATCCGAACTATCCGTCGAGTGTGCAGGAACTGCCAGGCAGAAACTATGTGTTCTCGAACCCGGATCCAGGTGGCGTGACCAAGGTGAACAGGTTTCTTTCTTCAAACAAGGGCTCTATCATCGGGGGTGTGGTCGCTGTTGTGTGCGTGGCTGCAGGTGCTATCGCTTTCATGTGAGTGCGGTGTCCAATTTTTTTTAATGTGAGCCTGAGACTTTTCTATCTTCCACTAACACAGATTCTGGTGGCGGAGGCGACAGGAACGGAAGAGCCGCTATTCTCGTGTGCACGATATAAGGGACGACGATGAACCTTGGAAGTTCTATGATAGTCATGCAGGAGAGTACGAGATGCCAGCACGTCGCATGTCTATCAGTTAGGGTTTTTGTTTCTGTTCCATTCTTTTTCTTCTCCACGCGGACATCTGTTTTTCCCCCCTTGGTTTCATCTGACTGGGACACTCTTGTAATGGGTAACAATACTATACTATGAGGAAAGCTCTCGTTTTGCTAGGTATGATGGCTTGATGGCTTTCATATCACACCGTATTGATCAGTGGTAGGACCGCAATGACTGGTATCGGATAACCCCACCTCCTCCATGCACGTCGGAAATTAGAACGGCTTTTCCTGTTTCTCAGTGGAGAGTCGGATTCCAGTACAACTTTGAGTCTAGCCATTGACGGTGAGGGCGCTTGGCGACTCACACAACGGGTTCTACGTTTGATTATATCCCCCCCCGGGTTTTTACACGCCTCCCATGCGGTTTGGGGCTGGGAATCACACTCCCACTCTGCCTCCTCGGGAACATCGTAGCGCAACCCAGAATCTGAAACTGGCAGCTGATGCTAGTGTACTCGGGCGTCCAGCATCTAAATGTCCACGTGGCCAAAGTAACAGTCTATGTTCAACCTCGACTTGTTTGAAGACTGCGGGGATCACTTGTGGACATAACGGTTCACACACACAATCCAATGTATGCAGTTGCTAATCATGTAAGTGGGGAAACTAATCGTTCCCGATCAGGATGCGAAGCCTCTGAATGCTATATTTGAAACGCGTCTGACTCAGCTTCAAGTTCTCGTCGTCAATCATCTTCAATAATGCATCATAGAAATCGCAACGTCTTGGACATTGGGTCCTTCATGTCATGTCATCCTCATTTTGCATCTTTCGCACAAATCCATGCATAGCCTAGCTGAGACCCGATACTATTCAGTCGCTCAGTGATGGATCTGAACGACCAAGATAACCTCCAACCGATCGAGTTATCCGGTATAAACAGCGCACGTAATCGCCGAGGTTCGAAGTTCGAACGCTACAACTCTCCCAGCTCATTTCCGAGCACCAGGATGTTGACTTAGGGCCACGAGGAAGTACATGTGAGCGTGACAGCCTGTTGTCTTTAGCCCTGCTGTTATTGTTACTGACACTTGCTGAGGACGGGGGTTACCGTGGACCCAGTGGGCCCGCACCTCGAGGATGTGTACTTGGATTTCATATCAGGACGAGAGCGAAAATGAATGCCACAGTGTGGTCAGTCCGTGCAACGCCCCACCTGAAAGGTTCCTATCCGAATGTAAAGCTCGGGGGGGAGCTTGGAGAGCCGATGTGAACTTGGCAGTTGGGTTATGTGACCTCTAATCCTCCCTATGAAGACAATAGCATGACATAGAGAAGGGGGGGACCAGAACTTACTATCTGCACCATCATCGCCTTTCTGTCCTTATTCCTTATACGGTAAGTCAGACAACCTTGCTAGTGCCGATCTCTTGAGTCCCCTGCAAGATACGGTGGCAAATTCGTGGCATGACCATTTTGCCAGTCGCTGTATGACCTCGTTGAACTCGATTTTATAGAGGGTAATCGGCTGTATATCAAACCGCTACCGCGGCTATTGGAGGGCGTTTTGCGTGCCCAGAAGAGCATCGACACCAGAGCATGAAAAACGCTTTGAGTAACAGTTCGAAGAAGTACAGATAGTTCACCTGTCAGCATTGGGTTAGCCTGTCGAGTATTGCAAGGGGGTCGGTATGGTATTGTGGCAGGCAGATAGTTTTTTCGAATTACACAGTGGAAGAAAGCAAGGATTTGGGCGACAAAGAAACTATCACCGGCGAATTCATTGGATGGTGTCCTCAACGAGCGGAAAGGGAATAATATTGTCCAGAGAATTTGTTGGCACTGGGTGCATGTTTGGAGCAGTTGTTGCAAGAACGGCAAAAGCCCCACGAAATGGGTTCGGAGTTAGAGTTGAAAGAGGCCTCCCGCTCATCTGTTGATTGTAGCTCTCACCTGTCAACTCAAATAATTCTGATACATACACCACAACTTGCATTGCTGATCGCGATAATCGCGAGATGTTTCTTGGCAACTTTCGCGCGTTACCCCGCTGGATCTTTGGGGCACGCCTTGCAGACTTGAAAAATGTTATCCCGCATCTCAAATACTCTACCTACCTGGCTCGAAGCTCCCCCACGCAGTCTGCCTGTGGCTAGCTTCTGAACACCACAGGCCAACATCTTCAATGTCGAGGAGCCGCATGGCTGGAAACTGGGCGTCCTTCACGACAACACCACGGTGAAAAATTCCAATAACTTCGTCACGGAGCGTAGGAGATCTGGGCTCGTTGCAGAACTCACTTGATGCACGCCAATCTTCTCTGGCATTTTTCAAGACTTGCTTCGTCAGAAGGGTTGCCAAGATGATTGGAGGGGAGGAGGGCGTCATTCCTCATGTTCCATGACGTCCCACAAGACAGCACAGCGGTGAGTGTCTTGATTCGCTCAAGTGCATTCCTCCGTTGGGAGGGACAATAAGATGAGCATTTTGACGTAGCGTTGGCTAGCAGAATTGCTGGGCCTTCCCTGTTGAAAACTTGAGGGGACACGTCTTCGCAGCTTCGTCATCTTGTGTCACACCAGTGGTCTTGAACAAGGGTTGAAGCATTCCCGGATACACAGGTTGAGTTGCACACCGAGACTACATGATGGTTTATGGAACAACTCGCCTGTGAAGTTCTTATGCCAGCGATGTCACGTGACCCGCCCCTTTTTTCTCGTTACCTGTCACGCACCGACGAACGCTTTGCGTGCAGGACTGCAACGTTGGAATTCTTGGGAGCTGCATTTAGGAAAAGGCAATGAAACCGTTGTGTGGAATAGGAGGCCCAGGTTGAAGCTCCCTGACTCGGAGAGCCGCCAAGCTGCAAAATTACAACCCGCGCAGTTAGGCAATAGTGCCGACAACGAAAATGAACTACCTATCAAGATGGATACCATGGTGTCGGACGACGGACGTGGAGTGCGGAGTACCACTGGCCCAGGTCCTGTTTGGTCACGGTTCACATGCAACACTGTGCGGAACTTCAGGAAACCCCGTATGGCCTCTTGTTACTGCACTGCTTGTGGGTCATCGGAGGTGTCCATGGCGATGGAGGTCTTGTGGAGTCGGATGTGGTTGTTCGAACGCAAAATGGTTCGACGGAAGCAAAGTCGTATTATGGGAGCCTGCGACAAAGTATCTGCTGGAATAAGCACCGTGTGGACCAAAGTCCTTGTTCCAGAGCGGAGTCTTTACTAGCATGGGGTGTCTCGCTTGGTCAATTCCGTTTCTTCGGAGTCCCGGTCCCTGCTGCAAATTTAAGCCCCAGATTGCAGTGGAGGCTCGCCGCCATCTTTTTTTTCCTCCACCCGTTCTACGGCACTCATGGACTCAGGAAAACTCCCAAACTACAGGTCGTCCTACTTGCTCAGGTTCCATCCATATCCACGAGTCAAGCCCTCTTCTCGCGAGAGAGCGATGGTAGGTCTTATTTTTTACTTCATCTACAGCGTTGACAACCGGTATACTGATTAGGCTGCCTTGGAAGTCGCTGACGAGGACTCTGCATCATCTTACGACGGGATTTCTCCACATTTCTTCCAATCTGCCGAATCTGACTTCGTGGGGTTTCAGCTGCGTTTTCATTTGCCTTCTACTGACGCCCATGATTTCAGGATCTCGCCAACTGGAAGCAGAACTTGAATAGCGTGATCTATGTCACTCAATCTTTCGATTCTTCCCGCCGCCGGCTGAGTTTGTCCTCGTTGGTTGTGGTAAGTAGAGTTCCTAGGGTGGAACAACTAACTACGATACGTTCCTCACTAGGACCTGGCTCTTTGTCTCGCTCGCAAGCCATCTTCAAGCACCTGATCGCCTAGCGAGCGGTTTCGACATGAATAATGAAACAAATAATTCAGCCTGCAGTTTGGTAGTCATATCACTACTCGCTAACGTTTATTTTGTACATCCACTGCAAACAGTCCAGTTGTGTAATATATTGAGTCGTCTGTTCAAATATTCACGATCCTCGCTAGAAGTCTTCGTTTGACCATCCATAACATTCTTTCAAACGTTTGCGAATCCATCTCGGATTACTGGGCGTAGGTGTTGGATCTGGGTGAGCTATATAATTATAGGTCAGACTCGTGGCAACGATTTGTCTGGAGAGGTACGTGGTTTGCAGATCACGGTGATTGACTTGATTCAAATAAATGAATGGGTTTTATGTTGTAAAGTAGTACATGCCCTCTTACACAATAGTAACTACCTGTACTTTGCTATGGATGACGCTGGTTACATTCGCTGGGCGAGCGACAATGGCAGATGAAGACGCAATCCTCTTATACTCCTTTCTATCGGTCTCTGCTAACAGAAGTGCACTAAACGGCTGGCTTAGCATCATGAATAATTGCTCATCAGCCTTCGAGTCAACGTCGGTGGATGAGCCGAGCAATTTCGAATGCCATGGTCGAATCAGAGCGTATGGGAATGGAGTAGAATATATGTCTTTAAGTTCGTGCGGCAGTTCGATCTTGAAAGGGGCCAGGCCGTCAGCGTGAATTTCATACACGAAGGTAGGGGCAGGAGAACCTGCCACTTGCGGATGGACTGCTGTAACCTGATGCATAATGCAGGGTAGCCGAAGTCGCCGACCAAAGAATTGTGGAGGATCTGATTTCGAAAGTGAGCCGAACAATTTGATCCATGCCTCGCATGACTCCAAGTCTGGCATGCTTGACGTTGACTCTGGCCGAAGATGAATGGCATGTGAAGGAGAATGCGCACGGGGTTCAGATCGGTATGCAGTGATGGAGGCAGGCAAACAACTATGGAAAGTCGATGCCTCCCCGACCCAAGACAGAACCGAAATGTCGCCCGACTGCGATACGATCTCTGCGAGAAGACGCCCCAAGTGCATTCTCTGCAGACTCCCTTGGAATAACGGGCAAGTAAACGTTGAAAATGCCAAAAAGTGAATAAGCAATGTCTTCTGGTTCGGTAGTGCGACGCTCTGACGCCCATTGGAGCTTCGATCGCGGGTTGTCCATGCCAGGGTCGAAATTCGTAAGATACTGTCGCGCTATCCCCGTCGTGTCCTCGAGTTCGCGAAGTATAATCACATCGTCCTTGTGATTCCAAGATGCGCACTCCCTGTAGATTGACCAGTCATGTGTGTAGAACAATACGGCGCGTGGTGCGAGAAGTTCTGGGAGGGTCCAACCACGTTCGAACCAGGTACTTCTAGACAGATCAGGACCAGACACATCGGCAAGGTACACGATTGTTAGGGATGACAGGCGATACCACGAGAACATGGATGCAATTGCCTGTGAAATCTCGACAGTACTGCCCTTGTCAGTGCAGCACGTATCGCTCCATGCCCACATATAACCACGTTTGCAAGCAGTGATACAGAATGATTGTAACTTCAGGAGGCCATCTGTGAGGTCCATGTCATAGATAACTCGTCCCTGGATATCACGTAGCAGTGGTTCATCCTTTCCCCAGCGGTGCGAGAGTGTGGCGTACTTGAAATACGCAGAGGTTGTTTCACGGACGTGTTCTTCGTGCTTGCCAGAAGCTGGCGACAGGAGCAGCTGTTCGTATTCTGGGCTATCATAGAAGTCCGCTATCAATGCATCTCTATCACACACGCGCCCTGTCTGTGTGTTGAGGAGTCGGAGCGGAAATGTTTCAAGAGTTCCAGTAACGGCATCATTTACCCACTTCTTTAGGCAGTGGGCTGGGTGAGCTTGTATCATGCTTGGCTTCATGATCTTCTTTCGACGATAACACAGGAGGATATCGAGCAACATCGGACGATCAGGATGTCCCCGAGGATGAAGCTCCAATGCAGCGTTGATGAGCGTGATGGCTTCCTCGATGTCAGCCGAGACACCTAGGCGATCGAACCTGTCCGATAAGCAAGCAGCGAGTGTCTGGAGGGATGATGGGTGATTGGGGTGCCCCGAAGGACACAACTCCAACACAGCACGGCCCAGTGTAATCGACTCCTCCAGGTCATTTACTTTTCCTATCTCCCTCCACCGCGCACCAAGGAAATGTACGAGGGCCAGGAGAGACTCAGCCCATTCAGCATGTCCCTGTTGACGGATTTTTAATGCAGCTCGTTCCAGTGTAATTGCTTCGTCCAAGCTGGATGTTCCCCCATGTCTCTGGAATTTGTTCCCAAGATCAAACGCAACCCCGTGGAGTAAAACAGGCAGTGCATGATCATCATCTGCAACCTGGACTTCTAACAGGCTTCGGCATACACCAACGAGTTCATCCAAGTCCGCGAGATTCCCCTGCGCCTCAAATCGCTCCTTGAGGCAGTTGCCCAGTTTACTGAGAAGCGCAGTACGAAGAGGACATCCTGGAGGGTAGAGGGCGACAATTTGTCGTGCCAGTGTAATGGCCGTATCCAAACCCACTTCTATACGCGGCTTATCAATCATTTCCATGATGTCCCTCTGGAGAGTAGTAAGGAAAGATGCTCGCTCTGGATGTCCTGGCTGTTGAAGTTCTAATATGGCTCGCTCGTGTGTGATTATGTTCTGTAAATCTCCAACTGCTCCATCTTTCTGGTATCGATTGCGAAGTAAAATCACGAGGTTCTCGAGTGAGGTCGACAAGTAGGGATGATCTGGTGTGCGAAGATCAACCACACGACGTCCAAGAGCTATAGCTTCTTCTAGATCTGCGGTCTTCCCGGCTTCATCAAAGCGGTTGGATAGGTACAGCACGAGGTCCTGGAGAGACGTTGACCGATCGATATGGTCCGGTTCAAGGTCTAACGCAGTTCGCGTAAGCATGATGGCGTCTTCCAAATCAGCAGTTCTGTTCATTTTGATGTATCGCTGATGCAGGTTCTTTGCAAAGGTGCTGAGCGCTCTGCGCTGCATAGGATGTCGTTGGGGTATAACATTGACTACACTGCGTGAAAGGGTGATGACATCTTCTAGTAAAGCAGATCCTGCATGATTGTTTTCAAGATGAACTTCCGACAGATTTTGACATATTCCAATCAGCTCGTCCAGATCCGCAACGTCCCTGCGCTTTTGGAACCTCTCCTTGAGGCAGTTGCCCAGTTTACAGAGAGGTGCAATACAAAGAGAATCTTCTGGAGGATAGAGACCCACAATTTCTCGTGCGAGTGTGATGACCTCGTTTAAGTCCACTTCTGCACGCCGCTTATCAATCATCTCCATGATGTCACTCCGCAAGGCAGCAAGGGAGGACGCCCGCTTTGGATGTCCGGGAAGTTGAAGGTCTAAGATGGCTCGCCCATGTGTGATCATCTCCTCTAAATTCCCAATTTCCCTATATTTTCGGTAATGATTGCGAAGGGAAATCACGAGGTGCTCAAGTGACAGACACAGATCAGGATGACCTGGAGTACGAAGTTTGACTGCATCACGTCCAAGGGCGATGGCCTCTTCCAGGTCCTCTTTCCGTCCGCCTTGATAGAAGCGGTTGGATATATATAGCGCAAGGTCATGGAAGGATGCTGACCGATCAGGATGGCCTAATGGTTGAAGATATAATGCAGCCCGTGTAAGCCTGATGGCTTCTTCCAAATCAGCAACTCCGTGGTCATTGCAGTATCGCTTATTAAGGTAATATGCGAGATTGTTGAGCACCTTGTGCCGCATAGAATGACCTTGGGGTGTAACGTTGACTGCACTGCGTGCAAGGTTGATGACCTCTTCCAGTAAAGCAGATGGTGCGTGATTGTCTGCAGGATGGACTTCAGATAGATTGCGACAAACACCAATAAACTCATCCAGGACCGAAGTGTCCCCCTGCTTCTGGAGCCGCTCCTCGAGGCAGTTGCACAATTTCCTGAAAGGTCCAATACGAAGAGGATCCTCGGAAGGATAGAGAGCCACAAGTTCTCGGGCCAGCGTGATGGCCTTGTCCAAGTCTACCTCTGCGCGCGGCTTATCAATCATCTCCATGATGTCATCCCGGAGAGTAGCAAGAGAGTATGCATGCTTTGGATCTTCGGGTGGTCGAAGTTTTAAGATGGCCCGCTCGTGTGTGATCATCTCCTCTAAATCCTCGATTGCACCGCATATTTGGTAATGTTTGCGAAGGAATGTAATGAAGTTTTCAAGTGATGCGGACAAAGAAGGGTGATCTGGAGTGCGAAGCTGGACAACATCACGTCCAAGGGTGATGGCCTCCTGCAGGTCTATCATCTGTCCGTCCACATCGTAGTGGTTGAATAAATTCAGTGCAAGCCCATGGAGGGATGTTGACCGATCGGGATGGCCAGGTGGTCGAAGATCTAGTGCAGCACACCTATGCGTGATGGCCTCTTTCAAATCAGCAGTTCTGTGGTCTTCGCGGTATCGCTTATTAAGGTAATATGCGAGGTTGTCGAGCGAGTGGTGCCGCTCAGGGTGGCCGGGAGGACGAAGGTTGACTGCATCACGTCCAAGAGTGATAGCCTCTTCTAGGTCTTCCAGACGGCCATCTTTACCAAACCGATCAGAGAGGTAGACTGCGAGACGGTGGAGGGACCATGATCGATCTGGATGTCCTTCTGGACGGAGCTCCAACGCCTCTCGTTCTAAGAAGATCGCTTCCTCCAAATCTTCCCTTCTTCCCCCTCTCCAGAACTGTTCACATAGGCAACGGGCGAGGGTGTGGAGGGTAGCTGACCGATCTGGATGTCTGGGAGGACAAAGCTTCAATGCATCCCGTCCGAGCGTGAGAGCCTCATCCAAGTCGGAGGGTGTACGGTTTCTGAGGAACCGGTCGATGATATAACAAGCAAGCTTGTGCAGGGACGCAGGGAGGTCCGGACACAGTTCTAGCGCTTCGCGACGCAAGGCAATCGCCTCCTCAAGATCCTTCAATGAATGCGCTAGCCTGAATTGGTCGTAAAGGCAATCAGAAAGTTTCATAAGACATGCCAGGCGTTCTGGATGCCCTGGGGGATGGAGGTCCAAGACTGCGCGTTTATGGTCGATGCCAGTCGTATCCGAGACTGCCATTGCAGGACTTGGATTAATTGCCTGCGTTTTACATGGTGTATCTGATGGGCCCGGAAAGAATCAATGTTTGAAGGGCGCAAAAGCAGACTTCCTCACCAACTTCTGATCCCCGCTGTGGCAACAGTTTACGGGAACAGAAGAGGGAAACTGTGCGACGTCAGGCGATCGAACGCAAAAATGATACCTAGCTCACAGTTGTGTAGACGGATGGAGAACTTGTTGTAGATGGGCAGGAAAGGTGATCCAACCTGTGCGAAAGTGAGCGGCGGAACGTGAGCGGCAGTCACTAAAGCCTTCACCATTATGTAGGCGATAATTTCAAGTACGAGTAGTCTATGTTGCATGAGCAACGCCTGGAGAACAGCCAGGAGGACTCACTAGGAAGTTTGGTGGGTTAGCATGGAGGAGAGTGAGAACAACATCCTGCATGTTGCAATGATACCAACAAAATAGCTGTGCACAAGGCCGGGACGAAGCATCCCCCAATTTGGATGACTAATTCCGGACGGTTATGTAAGAACGACTTTGCATGGGTGCCTTTACTCGCTTCGATCTTGTTCCTCGTCTAGGTCTCACTGTTGGCCTTCTGGATAGCTTAGAACTGCTGCCAGGTTGACGGATATCCCGTCAGCATATCTGCCAACTTTCGTTCTAAACAATCACACAGCCGCCATCCCTACCCTTTACCTTTGTCCCATCTTCTGGAGTTTTGTCTACAGGCGATACCTTGGAGAGGGTCAGGTTACCCTCCCGCTCATGGATCCTCGATTTTATCCGCCTCGCACATCTGGCCTAATGTCATAGTGGTGTATCAGTCGACATTGCGCCGGCAGGCATACCCAAGTTGGCACTGGACCGGGTACCATGGTTCTCTGGCCGGGATGACTCAGCTCAACTTATTATACCTTCCTCTCAGGAAACGCCGAGTGAGAACTCGTGCATTTCGCACAGCAGGTCATCCACGATCAGAGAGAATTGGAATTCGGGATGATATCGCTTCCAGGTGCTACTCCCGCTGTGGCCCTTTTCGATCAGACTCACTCCATCGGTTCATCTGCCTTTCGGAAGGGTACAGTGAACAGGCTATGGCCAAGAGCGACTTAGAGGAATCCATCACGCGTGGCCGAGCTGCATTAGAGCTTTATCCGTCTCTCCCGAGTCCTGACAACCCTGCAGTCATCTGAGACAATGATGCTTCGGAGAAGGCGTTGCCAACTTCCGAGCGGCTTTACAATCACCCAATTAGTGACCTCTATCGTTGTAGATAAGAATGTTAATGCATCGATTGATGGTCGTATATAACCTCGTCAGGGGCTCGTAACAGTCGTGAAAGAAAAGAAAAAGGTAGAGATATCAGAGAAAAAATTAACCAAACCAGCATAGAAAAGAACCCTTCACAGATGTCACAACCACCCTCCGCATCGACGGGAGGTATCAAGACAATAATATATAAAAGGAAAAGTAATGCAAACCTAGGGTGGAAACAATAAGGACGTGAGGTGGAGAAGTTCGGAGTCAGAATACTGAAAGGAAGCACTCTGTTGTGTGCCGATGCTAAGGCTTTTGGGGAAAGACGGAAGCCAAGCTACCACAATACACAGAAGACGGATGAGTTCTTCTTTGGCGCAATAATGTGTAAGTGTCCATCGGACAATGTCATAACGGGGCATGCAGCATGGTAAGCATGATGTGCGAGAGCCATAGGAAGGGAAATGTCATGTGAAAGGGTAAAACGAGTGTGGCCATTCCGTGTATCTTGCAAGACTAGCACAGAAGGAGGGTTGAGCCGAACAAGCAAGCCAAAAAGCCCAGAGTAGGGGTCCGCTCCGGCGTGCAAGGGTATGATATACGTGTGTGGTGGATACAGAAGGATAAGGATTATTGATGGATGCGGGTATCAGCTGAATGTGACGGTGGTGACATATGCGGGTAGTGGTTGGCGAGACGGTATTTTTGGCGTTGGATATTTTGAAGTTGCGATGGGACAAACTGGGCATCGGCACAGGCAAAAGGGCGAGGGCAGGACCGATGTATCAGCCGGGACGTGGTTCTCCTCGTGATTGCGTTGGTATTGACCTGTAAGGTAAACAGGAGCAAATGTGCATTACAAGAGCGTAGGAATTCATCTTCGTGAGCGTACTATATCTCAGATTCGTGCCCCTAATCTCCATCCACCACGCCGTTTGACCACCTAGAGTCCGCCGTCAAGTACACCGCGGACATCTGGAACCTCGCCAAGGTCAGCGAGGAAAGGGCAGAGATCCGTAAGCTCTGTGTCATGAGGATCATTGAACCAGGATGAAACTGGCACGGCGTTATTCGGATGGAAGATGTAGGAAGCTGGCGAATTATCGATGATGATGGTATCAGCAATAGGGCGGCCGAGTTGTGAGAGGTCCTAAAATCATGTTTAATAGGGCAAGAGATATAGAGCGCTTCAAGGTACCTTGACATAGTTCCCTTTGTGATTGTAACAACTTTCTCGGAATAACCGATGGGACACGACGTGATGGATGTCCAGCTTGTCTAACACTGGATCCGCATACTGCCAACTCCATGAGAGATTTAATTAAGGAGCGTGCTGGGCAGTACAAACCTTGCTCAAGCTCGCCGTGAAGACAACGACCTCGTAAATTTCGCCCATCCTTTTCAAGAAGTTGTCGACGCCTGGACGCTTGATGACGTACACGTTGTGCCAGTGATATTCGATCTCCACTGGCACGACGTAATCCGCATGTTGGATGGACTAGAAAAAGTAGTGTCACTGCACGTGGTAAGGAGGAGGCAGAGGCTGTAATACCTTGAAGCTGCTGTGCACGAGGGTTTCGTCCAGGTCAAGGACAAGGCATTTTCGACCCACGTGTTGAGGTGCGATGGGTGGCAACAAGGGTCGCGGGGTGCCGTCCTAGCCAAATGAGGGAAATTTTAGTGTCGGCGTGAGTGGGCGGTGCAATACTCACTGGGCCGATGGGTATTCCTGCCCCGCCGTTCATGATGAGGGCATCTTCGTCGTCCCCTTCCATTGGGTCGCCTTCGTCAGCTTCTACTTCGTCGCCATCGGCGTGGGCTTCATCATCCGTGAAGCCACCCTCAGATTCAGTTGCTGTGGAGTGGGAGACGTCGCCAAGATGGACGCTGGTGTTGCCCTGCGTCGAATGGGACGGCTCCACGGGTGCAGGGGAGAAAATGTCTGCAGCGGGTGCAGGGGGCTGAGGGGAGCCACCGGTGACTCCACTTGTTTCGGAGGGAGGGAGGTCAGCTTTTGGCGGCGTTGGAGGGTGAATATCCATGTCATGAGCGGCTGCAGCGGTTGATGAGTCTTGTGGTGGCAGGCTAGGTGCATGAAGGGCGGTCTCTGTGTCCGTGTCTTTCTGCTCGCCCGGGGTAACTTGCTGTTTTTCGTTTGTGACGAGTGGTTCCGGGGGCCTGGAAGGGGTAGTTAGGCCCTGGGTGTCGATGGTATCTATTTCGACGACATGTGCACGCTCGTTGGGTGCAACACAGGGCACCAACTTGCGGACAAGCTTGGATATAAAAGATTCCTTCTTGGGGGAAGGCTGTAAGCCGCTCTTGGACTTGTTCTCTCCATTGGAGAGAGCACGTACAGGAGGGCTCTTGTCTAGAGCAGAGGTAGTAGACGCTGCTGATTTCTCGGGTCTTGGTTTTGATTTGCGGGAAAATCTGCGAGGTGCAGTCGTGGTTGTGTTGGTGGAGGATGTGTTCGGCTGGGTGTTGGTTGTCGCTGCGAGGGAGCTCTTGTCCTTGTCTCCGGCCTTTGCGCTGTCACGTTCGTCTGGGGAGACGACGGTGTGCGAGCCATTTGGGACGGCATCTCTGACTGCTTCCGACGAGGATGCGGGTGTCTGTTCGTACGCCTGCGCACTGGCATCAACGGTGACTGCACCATTCAGGTTTGCAGGGGTGCGAGAAACGCCTGTGGATGCAGGGGCCATGAGAGATGGGGTATTTGGGAGCTCGAGGGTATTTAGGAGATGGGGAGAGAGCAAAGAGGAGGACACCCAACACACGCAACAACAACACGCGGTTCCAAAACCTCATTCACACGCGAGGCAGTCGTCGTTTCTACACACAATGTAAACGTAAAATTAATCCTCGTCCCCATGTTCAAACAAATAATTGGCTGCCCTCTCCTCGTTTCTGTCGCACACAAAATAAGCCTCGAGGACTTTGTGTCTTGGGAATCCGAGCGCTTCCAGCTATTCGACGGAGGTTGAGCAAGGACAGTCAGCAACAACGACACACATACACATACCCTCTGAATGGCCTCATGTTCCTCTGGCGTGACATGAACCACAGGTGCTCCTGGGTCCCCTTCCGTCTCGTCTGCCCCATCACCACCCAACTGTCGAAGAAATTCCTCGGGATTCTCAGACAGAAGCCGAGCCAGTGCAGGGTTATTGGCTACGAGTTGCTGGATCATTTGCTGGATGTGAGCGGGATTCTGTTCCATTAATTGGCGAATCTGGTCCATCTGTGGCATGCCACCGCCCAAGTTGAGCGCTGCTCCTGCGCCACCCTGGGGTCGTTGGTGCTGCTGCTGCCGTTGCTGAGCAAGCTGGAAAGGCATGAGACCATCGGGCGGGTGTTGCCACAAACAAGACACACCTGGAATAGATTCTGGGGCTGCGAGGGCTGAGCAGGTTGGGCCGGGGCTTGAGTAGCAGCAGGGGTGGGGGATGAGGGGAGAGCCGGGGTTGGCTCAGGTTGCTGTCCTTGATTCGAACCTGCAGCCGGCTCAGCTTCCAGATGGGCAGGTATGCCCTACATACAGTGTTCAGCTGAAGAGATCATAGAAGGGACAGGATGCTTACGTTCATCAAGTACTCGACCGCACGTTCGGGATTGTTGAAGCTGGCACGCAGGGCACGCATGACTTGATCGCGAGGAAAGCCCATTTCGACCATGTTTTCTATTGATGTTTGCAGCACGGCCCCGCTCAAGAAAGAGGTGCCTGCCGGGACATCCTGGGAAGGAGGAGTAGAGGCAATGGCGGATGCGGATGCGGGTGCTGGTGCAGATGCTGGTGCAGATGCAGGCGGGGTGGATGGAGCAGGTGTCGACGCCGATGCAGATGCAGATGACGATGGCTCCTGAGGAGTAGGCTTCGGCTGCGAGGATGGTGATTAACCGAGCCGATAGCGAGTGAGATTACGATTACCTTTGAAACCATGAGGACCAAAAAGTCCTTCTCCTTTATCTCGCATGATGCGACGGTCTTGTTATCGGAAAGCACCTTTCCTGCAATGGCCCGATGAGCGAGGTGTAGAAGTGGAATGAGGACATACCCGCGTAGATGAGCTTTTGCGTGGCTGTGGGATGGCCTTGCGTCTCCTGGATCTTGGCCTTGATGTCTGCGATGGTGTCTGCCCCATCGGCATCGATCTTGGCTGCTGTGTGAGAGAGTGCACGGACAGACACCAGATGATGCACGGACCTGGAACACCTTTTGCTGGAGGGTCTTGACGGTGAGCTTCATGATGGGATGAGGAGATGAGGTGTGATACGTGACGCGTCACACTTGTCCTCCTCGTACCATGCAGGTCGAGTCGGGCGATGTGTGTCTGCGGAGGGTCGCCGCGTTCATCAGAGACAACGAAAAGAGCCTGGCAGAGGCAGCCCATGTCAGACACAGACGGCCACAGCAGCGCCAGTCGTGGTTCGCGACGCAGCCATCTCCTCTTGCACTCACAGTCGACACCCACCGGCTCTTCTACATTCTCATCCGGCTCGAGTCTGTCGGGTTCAACGTTGGCTCGCTCGATGTCACAGTAGAAAATCCGTCAAAGCCGATGCATTACACGCACATCCACGTCGACAAATCAGACACCCTCTCTCTTTCCTCGCTCCGCTCTTCGCTCTCTGCTGTTTCGGGTCTTTCCCGCTGGTGGACCAGACCAGAACAACACTCCATCGACGCAGAGCTGAAGTACATATACAGTAGCTTCACCAAGCTCCCCGCCCTCTCCATCAAGCCACCAGGTCCTACCCTCATACACGAACTCGCAAACGACCCTCCAATTCACAGTGCTATCCCCTTAGACGCCTTCAAGAACCTACAGTCTCTTTACTGCTCCGACATCGACCCAAGATCCATACTCGGATGGGATAGGCTTGCTGACGGTCTCCGCACCTTGTACATCTCTCGAAGTGGCATTATCGACGTCTCCGACATACTGATCGGTGCTGTCCTCGACGACCAGTCTCGCAGAAACGGGACATCAATCAGCCACAGGAAGAGGCTCATCTCAGCCATCCGTCTACCTCCATCCGTCCCAGAGGATTCTCCTCTCACTTACAGTCCTCTCTCACCGTACAAGTGGTCTCTGCTAAGGCATCTATCCCTTGCCGACAATGCACTCACCTTCTTCCCGTCCGATCCACTACCTTACCTTGTCTCCCTAACGCATCTCGACCTCTCATCCAATCTCTTTGTTTCCGTCCCCCACGGTCTATCCGTGCTCCACAATCTGGTCTCTCTTAACCTTGCAGACAACATGATCGATTCTGTCCTTGGCATTTACACCCAGCTTGGGCAAGTCCTGCATCTAAACCTCTCCAGGAACCGTCTCGAGTCCATCTGTGGCCTCGAAAGGTTGTTGGCCTTGGAAAGGGTAGACCTCCGCTCCAACCACCTCGATGAGTCTGCCGAAATAGGCAGGCTTGCCACCCTGCCGAACATCGCAGAGGTCTGGATCGAGGGAAATCCACTCACAGACATCGAGGACGGTTACCGTGTCGCTTGTTTCGACCTCTTCCACAAGGAGGGCAAGTCCGTTACCCTCGACGGAACACCACCCTCCGTCGTGGAGAAAATGAGCCTCACTCCACTACCTCCTGTCCAGATGTCCTCCACTCGGCCAGTATCGGCAACAGCAGCAGCTCCATCCACAAGCCAGGAGTCACCACCACCCGAGTCGCATACCCCACTAGATTCAAGAGCTGTATCGCCTGTTGCAAGTGCAGGTGTGATGGGCAAGCAGAGGAGGCGCAAGGCGAAGCGCGTCGTTGACTTGGATGAAAACGAGAGCCCTGCGCCACAGCTGCAACCACTCCCCGCTGACGCTCGGGTACTGACATCTCCCCGTATCCCCAGCCCTCTTTCTCCCAGGGGTTCCCATCGGCGGTCGTATTCTGTGTTCGAGCCCCCCGATCCGACGCCTGAGACGGAGAGCCAGAACCAGCTGCGGGAGGCAGAGGTGTATCGAGCGCGGATTGAGTCGTTGCGGTCGGACATGGGCGAGGGGTGGCTCAAGGTGTTCAGCCAGAGCCAGGTGTCGTCTCCAGCCGCGGGCTGATGCTTGTATATGGATGTACGCTGTACGATGATGTACGATATAATAGCATACCTTGGAAGTGGTCGGGGTCCGAGTGTCAGTCTCGTTTTGCCACCCGCGTGAATTCGCTTTGCACCTCTTTTCTCTTTACCGCTGCTTGTGGCATTTTACCGTTACACCCGCCTCTGTCGCTCTTTTACCTTTTGAACATTCATATTCACAATGGGAGCAAACTTGTCGAAAGCATTGAGTGGGTATTCCGACCCTTGAGGTGCAGTCGTCGTGCTGACACCTTGGCATCCAGGCCGGCTCTTTGGCAACAAGGAGATGCGATTGCTCATGCTTGGTCTTGATGCCGCTGGCAAGACAAGTTGGTCTCCCCTGCAGTCCTTCTGAGCTGCATTCTGATCATGTCTGATAGCTATTCTTTACAAGCTCAAGTTGAACCAGTCCGTGACTACTATTCCAACCGGTCAGTCCTTTTCCCTAGTTACTTGTCTTGTGGCTTATCCTGGTTCTATCCAAACAGTTGGGTTCAACGTCGAGACTGTTACCTACAAGAACGTCAAGTTTAACGTATGGGATGTCGGAGGACAGGACAAGATCAGGCCTCTGTGGAGACACTACTACACTGGCACACAGGGTCTCGTATTCGTGGTCGATAGTCAGGACAGAGATAGGATCGATGAAGCAAAGCAAGAGTTGCACCGTATATTGAGTGATAGAGAAATGAAGGAGTGTTTACTCCTTGTCTTTGCGAACAAGCAGGATCTGCCCGGAGGTGAGCTGCATGGCGTCTCACATGGCCGCTTGTTGTCTCATTGACGCGCGCGCACGCACACGTAGCAATGTCCCCCGCAGAAGTCACCGAGAAGCTTGGCCTACACCGCATGCGTGATCGCTCGTGGTATGTACACCCGAGGTAAGATTTCCCGTTTCGCCCATGCTCTGCCAATCACATACCATGCTACAGTTGTGCAACGACGGGTGAGGGTCTGTTTGAGGGTCTCCAATGGTTGAACCAAAACGTGAAGAAGCGCCAGCCATGAACACTGCACGAACTCCTTTCGCCTGATACCAGACTGCTGTCTCGTCTCTTCGATACCCACGTTATGCCATCTCCCTCACGGCCCGCACGACCTCTGCATGTATGACAGTCTACCTCCCACGTATCGTCTTGCGCTGGCTTCCTTCCTACCCCGTTTCGTTGTTCTTTGCTTGATTTTGCCTCGATCGAATGTCTAGCGTCCCTTGTGTTTGCCCATTGGTTTCTATATACATATCTTAATCGGAACATTTTTGCTCTCCTGGATGTCGTTGTGTCAAGACTGCTTACATACTCAGGTAGTCAACTGAAGTAGTCAGAATGTCGTGCTCGACTGCACTCTGTTTCCTCCGTAGATGCTTCGCTCCATCGTGCAGCGCACCCTTGCCTGCCACGCAAGGACGTTCACCATGAAAATTGTCGATGGGTTCACGGGCTCTGTCGGCAATACCCCTCTGGTTGGCCTCGTTCGTTCATATGCAATGCCTTGTTTGTAACGCCTCCCAGATATACCTAAAGACCCTCTCGGAACGGTCTGAATGTAAGATCTTTGGAAAAGCCGAATTCCAGAATCCCGGGGGGAGCATTAAAGATCGTGCTGCCGTTGGTATCTTGCGCGACGCCGAGGAGAAGGGACTGTAAGTACCTGCTCAGTGCCATAATACGAGGTAACCCTCTTATTTGGTGTAATGATAGCATCAAACCGGGAGGAACTGTCGTCGAAGGTACAGCTGGCAACACCGGTATTGGATTGGCCCATGTCTGCAGATCCAAGGGTTACAGATGTGTGATATTCATGCCCAATACACAGGTAAACCGCATTCCCTATTTCGCGCGTGGACTATGACTGACGACGACCAAAATATTATAGAGCCAAGAGAAGATTGACCTCTTGCGGATGCTTGGGGCCGAGGTCTACGCCGTGCCTGCTGTCCCGTTCGAGAATCCCAAGAATTACAACCACCAGGCCAAAGAGTTTGCAAAGAAGCTGGAGAACGCGATCTGGACAGACCAGTTCGACAATACGGCGAATGCCCACGCCCATTATGTCTCCACTGGTCCTGAAATATGGGAACAGATGCAAGGGGAGGTCGACGGATTTATATGCTCGACGGGAACAGGTGGCACTCTGGCCGGTGCCGGCAAGTATCTCAAGGAGAAGAGCAATGGCAAGACGCAAGTGTGGCTGGCGGACCCTCCTGGCAGTGTATTGTACACATATATATCGAGCGGGGGTAAGCTTTCTGAACGGTCGGGGAGTTCCATCACGGAAGGTGAGCATCCTGTCGTTCTGAGGCATAGCGATTGTTCTGAGCTCGAAATTAGGGATCGGTCAGGGGCGCGTTACCGCCAACCTGGGCACATTTGTCAATGACTTGGACGGCGCTCTCCGTATCTCAGATGAGAAGTCAATAGCAATGGTGTATGAGCTGTTGGACACCGAAGGACTGTATGTGGGTGCTAGTTCAGCGCTGAACGTCGTAGCTGCCGTCGAGCTTGCGCAGAAGCTTGGTAAAGGTAAGCCCGTGTACTATTGTCGTGAAGAATTGGACTGGATCATCCTATGCAGGGTCTCGCGTAGCCACTGTCATTGCTGACGGCGCATACCGCTATCAGAGCCGGCTATTTTCGAAGAAGTGGCTGCACTCAAAGGGTCTTTACGACGCCATACCCGAATACTTGAGGAAATACGCTGTACTGGATTAAATTGTGATATGTAGCATGATGGGTGAATATGACCAGCACGTGACCGTGCTCAGATGAAAACGCGTCGCGAAAACATTCTAATTTCCTTGTCTTTCTTTCTCTCAAGTAAGTTCGAGACCATGGCGAACGCTCGCGGAGAACGGCCAGTGGTGCGCAGACCATCTGTGGTTTTTGTTGAAATCCCGCCGTCGCCATTTCACACAGCGCGGAAAGCAGCTAAGCACCCTCACATGTCATCAACGTCCACTGGCTGCAAAGAAAATGCGTTGTCGCGTTTACAGTCCTCGCAAATTATTTCCAGCACTGCATCTACCATTGCTAATTCTCATAAACGCAAGCTAGATGCTGAGGGCAACCAATCTTCCACAAAGAAGCCAAAGGCGCAGACGCGTCCGGTCGATGATCTTGAGGACATCGGTGATGAATACCCTAATGGTTTTGTATACTGTCATCAGTGCGATATGAAACGCGACGTTGCAGGTGAGAGCCATCTGCGTTTGCCTCCTTGGCTCTTGACCAAGTCTATCAGTTTCTGTTCAATGTACTATACTAGACAAGAACGGTCGTCGATGCAGAGCCAAGTACTGCGATTCATGCCTCAAGAAACGGTACGGTCTTATCCTGGAGGATATCCTAGCCAATATCACGGCCGCGCCGCGCACCCATTCTGCCCACGTTCGTGAGGGCTATTTCTTCGCGTATGCATGCGCCATTTTCCAACCGATGCCCACACTGATATTTTTGGGTATAGCTGTCCTCTATGCGATGGTATTTGCAGCTGTATTGCTTGTCGGCATTCCCGAGGTCTGCAGCCAACTGGGTGCGCGCGTTTTTCCAACTGCGATCATTTGCATAAATAACCCAGACACTGAAGCCTGACAAACGTTACACCTCAGTCTAGTTTGGGACGAGCTGCTGAAGTGACACGCCAAGATTCGAAGACAGCAGTGAGTTTATTGAATGCCCATTCGTGCTTTCTCATTTTTCCCCTAGGGTTCCACTACGGATAGATCTGTCTCACAGAAGGTTATAAACAAAGGAAAGGCGCAGATGCAGGCTTCATCGACAGGCCATGGTACTGCCGTGAAGTCTGCTCCTCCCTTGCAACAGCCAATCCGGTCCAAGGTTGGTGGAATTGCGAAACAGAGCATTTCGTCATCATCCAAGCATCCTAATGCCGGCCGTGTAAAAGAGGCCCCCAAGACAGTACCAAAGATTAAACGCATCCCCCCGCCGACCTGGACTGATTTGGACATTTCACTATCCCTCGCCGAAGCAGAACAACGCATACATATTCGTGAATTTACTCTGCGTTTTGCCAGTGTTATAGAGATTTCTCGCGCCCACCTTGATGAACTTGAGGAAATGAAGCCCTACCGGAGCGGCGAAGAAAGTGAATTAGTCCCTTGGGTTAGTGAGGGATGTGTCAAGTCTCTTACGGTTGGTCTTCTAAACCTGCTAGATGTTGAAGGCGAGGACAAGAAGGTACCACTTGCTTTATGCTCTTCGGATACCCGTCGCTTCACGTCTAACTTCATCATAGAGATTAAATTCTGTTATCAAGTCCATCAAGGAAAGTGGCTCCAATCTCAACAAGATCTGGTGCGCGTTGAACACCCTCCGTGGACCTTCGACGTCCCCTCGCGTTCCTAGTGGTCTGGTTTCATTCCCAGACCCCCTCCCTGCACCCACATCCATTAGCATGGTGAGGACACGGAGCGGTACAAATCAAGCTCACACTGGCGATATCAATGTCATCCGTACCGCTCAACTGATCCCTATTATTTCCGCGTTGGTAGATAAAGCTATACAGTCCAAAGTTGTCAAACAGGAAATCGACAGCTGTATCAATGAAGTAAAGGAAAGGACAAAGGAGGCTCGGGAGACCTATCGCATGGAGAACGAGCGGTTTGAACTTTCTAAAGAGAAGGACCAGAAGGTCAGTGCCACCTCATAAAATGAGCCCACCGCTGATTTGCACAGGGGGACAAATCTAAATCGGAACAACACAAACAAATCATGGCGGATATCGGTGACGCTTTGAAAGTGGTGCTCAAGGGATACGTTACTCGTATCTCGCCTCTCGGGAGGGACATGGATGGGCGCACATATTGGGCTCTTACTCCTGGTATCAAGGAAACAGAAGCTGCTCTCTCCTGCCTCACTTCTTTCTCTCGTGAAAGTAAGGCAGCATCATCCAAGGTCAAGCGCTTGCGCTTCGTGCCATCTGAGGAGGATCGTAGAACCATGAAAAAGTGGTCGTGGTTCCTTGCTGTGTGGGGGCCAGCTCCCCCTGCATCCGAAAGAACTCGGCTCGAGGATTCTGAAGACGAGGATTCTAAAGACGATGCCGAAGAAAGATGGTGGGGATTTTGGGACCCCAAGGAGATCACGAAGCTGGCCAATTGGATTCGTTCGAAATCCTGTCTTGGTGATGTAGAACCCATTATATCTTCGGCTTTCGGAGACATGCAGATGGATGACCTATGGGAGGTCGCGACCCAGGATAGCGATAACTCAATCCCTACTCGGAATGAGGTTGAATCTCTGGTGAAAGAGCTGGACCAATATGCTACCTTGCTTAAATATCGAACGAGGAGAGACGAGACAGTTGCAACATCCCGTAAGTGAGCCATATACATATCGCAGAATGTTCAGTGCTGTCAGTGTAAAAATGCTAAATCTCATCATCCCTCTTTACATACTTACCATACTCAGTTGGACCCACCTTGTCATCACGTGGATACCCTATTAATTCTCTTTTGTAACTTACCTTGAGTCTGATTTCCCAACCACCACAGATATCCAAATTGTTGCGTCTACATGGCAGAACATGTCTTTTCTCGCGCTTTATGAATGTTTTAACTTGCAATATCGACTGGAAATGTCCGGCCAGGCTCAAATCTTCCAAAAGCCACACTGGGATGAATTAGCACTTGGTTGATGACAATAAAAAATCAAAGGTGTTAATAATCGGAGAGCAGGACGCTGTTCATTAAGTAATTGCGACGTACGACTTGGACACCAGTCGACACCTGGCGCAGTAGCCGAGAGGGTTAACAGTACAGACATGCCCAGTCTGAGGTTCTTTGGAGACTGGGAGTTGTGACGTCCACCGAAAGACTCCCATCACGCAAGATGCGCGGTAACGCGTGCCACAAGGTCCTCGTCACTGAGAGAAGATTCGACACATTTAGATAGCTGCTCTGCCAGGCAGACAGCAAGGACATGTTTGCACTTGATGGCAAAAAGAATCAGAGAATATCTAGACATTAAGTCGTTCGCGCCCAACCTACCATAAGATGGGAGTTACTCATCAAGACTGTGAACGCAAAGGCTGGGCATGTACAGTAGCAGGACGCTGGTGCAGAAAATCCCAGTCGCGGAAAGACGGTGTAAGTCGAGGTAGAGCCGCGGACCTCGTAGTGGAATCTTCCCCATGTTGTCTTGTATCGCATTACTGGCCAATATAGTTGTATCAGCGACCATTGCAAGCAAGGATACACTGCTATTGGCACGTACCACTGTCCCGATCCACGAGGTCCAAGGCCGCTAAAAGGGTAGCGTCGGGAAAAAGGGAGCGTAGTTTGTCGACACCTTCCTCAACTATGCTCGAAGTCAAATGAGAGTGTTTCGATCCGAAATCAGGCTTTGCCTCCTTACGATTGTCGATGTCAACCGAGTTGATCACGGCCTGCACGACGTGGCCAAGGTGTAACGTGGTTTCAGCCATCTGGAGCCTGCAGGAGGCTGCCCACATCGATGGGCGACAAAGAAACGATTATTCCTTCTCGTTGGGTGTGATGAGTCACTACTAGGTCAAAAGGGGTCAAAGTGCCAAAAGTTGGCCAAAAGCGTACTAATCTCCGTGTTTCAATGCCACATAAACACAGCGATGCCATTCAAAGACTACCTCTTCGTTTTTGCGCAGGCACACGATGGATTTCGTATCCCAGAGCTTCAGTCGATTTCCGAACTACATGGATTTACCATTGGCTTTAGCCGCTACAACGATCTACAGAGAATGGAAGCGGCCGTGAAACGACCATTTATGATCTTGGAACTGGAGAAAGAGGTTCACGCGAGGCTTCTGGCGGAGAGGTGTATATTAATCAAGTGCGCGATGAGTGTCGCCACGATGCAGAGCAGTCGGACCATTGATCACTTTTCGTTGTCCAGGGCGATCTACGAATTCTACTCACAGGGGTCATCCTACAACGAACTACACCAAGCAAATCGAGAGGTCCGATCGCGGTGGGAGCGGTATATTCCCAACACTTCGTTCAGGTTCACTGTTGTTGGATACAACCACGGCCTGTCACAGCGCTGGCAACGGGACGTAATTGAGAGTTTCTCATATATGGACTTCCTAGGCAAGATCGATCTGAGGAAACCTGAGATCGTCCTTGGGTGCTTCGAGGAGTGTGCGGTGAACCCAATTTTTTGTATATGTCTTTATTTTTCATTTCAAAGCAGACGAAAATGACAAGCGCCCTGACGGAACGCATCACATCAATGGTGACTTCTGTCAAGTTTATTTTGGCAGGTTGGTGCGTCCTAATTTCCTTCCCAGACGTATGTGCAAGTAAGAACAGATGCACTGAAGGTTGCAGAAGGGGCTGCACGCACACTCATCAAGACGTTTGACGTTAAAGCGAGGAATTACTTTGGGAATACAAGTATGGAGGCAGAAATATCACTTCTAATGGCCAATCAAACACAGGTATGTCACATCGGCAAGGAAAGAAACTTGCTTCACCTTGACCGGTAGGCCGCTCCAGGAAAGTTGATATACGATCCGTTTATTGGAACAGGCAGCATGGCCTATGTAATATGCTTTCCCCTCTGGATTAGCTGTGGCTATTGTGACCCCTTTCTTCTAGACTACGGCCCATTTCGGTGCATTAATATACGGTTCAGATATCGATGGTCGTCAAATGCGGGGGAAAGGTGTCTAACTCATCCCTCTACTTTTACCTTCTCTTATTCTTCTCCACGCACGTAGGCAAGACTCCTGGCATCATCCGTGCTGCCTCCCAATACGGTGTGGTTAGTCGAATCATGGATCTTTGCACTTTTGACGTCACCAACAATCCCTGGCGTATTGGAGGACTTTTTGATGCCATTGTAACTGATCCACCGTGTAATGTGATAATAATGCGTCTCAAGCGCTGCGACTTATATTGTAGTGCAGATGGTGTAAGAGCGGGAGCAAAGCGCCTGGGACGGAAGAAGGTGCGCGAAGACAGGCCGCTACCTCAATCACCTACTTCGTGAGTCCAAGCCTGTGTTACCGTTTTTTATCTCAATGCCTCTGACATCAGCCGGGATGAGCCGTATATCCCCCCGACGAAACCCTACGAACTTTCGGAACTCGTCGTAGACCTCATCCTCCTTGCACGTTACCTTCTTAAGCCTCACGGGCTCCTTGTATTCTTCCTCCCGACTGTCACGGATTCATACGAAGAGGTCGACATCAAATCATCGCTATGTGAAGGAATGGTGCTAATTGCAAACTCTTTGCAGGACTTCGGGAGTTGGGGACGGCGGGTGTGTACGTCACCTTGCTTCAGAAATCGCACTAATCTGGTGTCGGTTAGCTTGTTACCATCCGAAAGGTGACCTCAGACAACTATCCGCCTCCAACATTTGAGCCCACAGTTTCCTGCAAGGGGGATGACATCCATACCCCAGCACACAAAGATTTTAGAGGGAAATATTTCCAGGGCTTCAAAACAGAATAAATAAACTCATCCTTTTCCACCCACGAATCTCAGCTAGTGCAACATGCACATGAAAACGAATGAAATGACAGAAACCGTACAACAAACCCAATGAATGACGATGTGAAGTGTTACACATAGATCAGCACAGTGTGGTATCATTCCTTAATCCCTGTTAAATCTCGTCACATCTCAACAGTTCGTCATCATGTTGGTGAATCTTACCTTAGTTGATGCTCTTGGCGAACCATCTATTTGGTGATCTTGGTCTTTCTCCTGGGCATGGCCTCCAGCCCCTGCCTTCGTGTCATTCGTAGTCGGAATCACAAGCGTCTCCTCTCTGCTTGGACGATGTTTATCACCACACTCTGCTGTGCTAGTAATACCAAGAGTAGCACTGCCTAGAAAAGTATTGTTTTTCATCATTGACTCGTCTATTTCACGCCGAGCTTGCTTCGCGCGCAGGAGAAACACGAGCAAACCAAACACCATGATAACGCAACCATGCAGAATGAGGGCAATGTGCATATCGTAAGGCGGGTTGGCAGTGGACGGGGCACGTAGTGCATCTTCAGCTATGAGGATAGGGGGGATGTAAAGCAACACCTTAAAAGAGGGAATGAGAACTTACCGAGGATAAGTATGATTCCAAATAGGTTCCCACTATCAATGGGAGTTATATAAGATTTGTGGACACAAACAGAACACATACGAGCACCAGAGGATGGATGCGCTGCCATCTGCGTTCCTTGTCAGTTCAACACCGAGCTCTAGAGCTATGGGAAGTAGGGTCATGCTACAGGTCCCGATAATGACCATTATCACAAAAATTACCGCGAGATTGTTCGGTCGGACTGCACGTTACGACGGTATGTTAGGGAAATGAATTAGTGGTATCCGCCACTTACTTGCCCAAATCAGCGATAGCCACGCCAATGACACGATGGGCACTAGGATCTTCAACGTCACTCCAATTCTATGTGTGAATACCCGGTCGAATAGTGGAGCAGAAATTGCAGCCGAAATGATACCCGCCAGTAGTAAAGTAGCACCCAGCAGACCAGCTATCGTATCTGAATACCCAGCGGGTTGCTGCACGTTAAACCCGCAAAAGTGAATCAGGACAACAATTGAATCAGTAAAAGATCATATAGTACGTACGAACCACTGTCCCGACAAGACACTCATTGCAACTGTCGCTCCGACCAACACGCCAAAAATTGGCGTGACAATTAAAAAGTCGATGCGTTCGCGAAGGGTCATGTGTGCCTCTTGAGGTACTGATAAACCCAATATAGCACGACATAGGGAAGAGAGGGGTAGATGTGGTTGAGAGCCAGAGTATGCTGACGGTCAATATTGTACAGTATTAGTTTCCAGTTCCCTGCAGTGAGAATGGTGGATTAGTCACATACTAGGCGGTGAAGGTGGACAATCAGCTATCAGAAGGACAGCTGGAACAGCGACAGTAGATATGATTCCAAGCACCAGAATCTTTTTCGAACAGGGTTAGGAAATCAATGACGAGTAAAATCCCGTAGGGAAGAATACGTAACCGACCGAATGTCGCGTTGTCCCTACAAGCGGAGACAGGAGTTGACCGAGTGCGGAACCAATTGGATTGGCTGGGAACAACGTTTTAGTTGGTCCGAAGAAGATGAGTAAATTCAAGTGTACCGATAGCAATGACCATCGTCGCAGTTGTGCGGCCATTTAGATTGAACCACCTCTCCGAATACATCGGCCCCAGCACTTGGAACACCGGTTGCGCGATCCCAGCAAAGAACTACAGCAGCTCGGACTCAGACATGTGCGAGCACCAGGGAGAGGCACCAAACCTGGCCAAGGATGAGGAGAGCATACGCGGATTGTGGGGATAATGAGTTGATTGTGCCGGCATAGCGTACCCATGCGGAGATGAGTAACATGGCCCCACCTACTTCAGCCTAAACGGGGAAATAGTGATGCCATGGACGAAGGAAACCTAAAGCAAGAAAGAAAAAAAAAAAAAACGTACACATCGCCGTATGTCGTAGGGGGAACAGATGACAGGTATGAGGACGGAGGCGGGCAGGAATATGCAGGACATTATATTTCCAAGCCAGTTGACCTGAGTTACGGAAATATGGAAGTCATCAGCAGCTGAAGAAGGAAAGATTGTCATCAGAAGCCGAAGCAGAATTACATAGTAGAAGCGCAAGCTCACTATTATTGGCAATTGGGCCGAACCATGCCCATGGCATCCCGGTAACGATGCCGAGTATTATCTATGGAAGATAGTAAGGACAAGTATGCATGAAGCTGTGTAGTGAGACTGACGAAGCCAAACAAGCCAGAGAACCTGCGCCTGTAGAGCCGATATTTGATCTCCACGACAGGTGAACCATGGGATTTTTCAATCGGAGAAGAGGGGGGGCAGAGTTTACCGTCGTTGAGAGTTTGCGAAGTCGACATAGTCGTCGACAAGCCAGATGCTGAAGGAGTCGAGGAGGAAATGGCGAGGGAACGTTAACAAACAGTGCCAGGCACATGCTTTTGACACGATGGGTCGAGACAAGGCACATGTCATTGCATTCAAGCGCTTATCACACTATTACCCTCTCACGTAACCCCTTCAATGTCCCAAAACCTCCATAGTTAAACTTTCTTTTCTGCAGACAATAGACCCACCGCCTAAGATAGCTCCCTCGACTTTATTGGGTATGGCCATTGCAAATTTCGACCTCTTGTTTCGTTCCACTTGCATTCTGAACCATTTCTCCTACGCCTAGATGCTCAACACAAAACCCTGCCAGGGCAGCAGTTCCGAGCATAGTATTATCGTTTCTCATCATTGTCTCGTCCATTTCACGCCGAACTTGCTTCGCACGTAGGACAAATACAAGAGCACCAAACACCATGGCGACGCAGCCTTGCAGAATGAGAGCACCATGCATGTGGTAAGGTGGGTTGGCAGTGGACGGGGCACGCAGTGCACCCTCGACTGCAATGAGGAGGGGAAACGTCTAAGCAACACCTTTTAAGAAAGGGCGGACTTACCCAGGATAAGTATAATTCCAAATATGTTCCCACTGTCAATGGGAGTTATACAAGAATCATAGACACAAAAAGCACACTTACGAACACCAGAGAATGGATGCGCTTCCATCAGCATTCCTGGTCAGCTCGACACCGTGCTCAAGAACTACGGGAAGTAGGGTCATGCTACACATCCCGATAATGACCATTATCACAAAAAGTACAGCGGTATTGTTCGGTCGGACTGCACATTGTGGCGATATGTCAGGTCATTTCAGTGGTAGTAACTGCCATTGCTTACCAGCCCAAATCAAAGATAGCCACGCTAATGACAAGGTAGGTACTAGAATCTTCAACGTCACCAGGGTGCTATGTGTGAATACCCGGTCCAATAGTGGAGCAGAAATCACAGCTGAGATGATACCCGCTAGTATTGAAGTAGCGCCAAAGAGACCAATTGTCACAGGTGGATATCCAGCGGGTTGCTGCGCGTAAATTCCGTTACGTGAATTAGGACGTCCTGAGATGGGGAAAGGGAGAATATCACGTACGAACCACTCCGCGGACAGGACACTTGCCGCAGTGGTCCCTCCCACAAATGCACCGAAAAAAAGCATGACAATTAAAAAGTCGATGCGCTCACGCGGAGTCATGTATGCCTCCTGAGGTACTGGCAAACCCAATACAGCACGACATAGGGAAGAGGGGGGAAGAGGTGACTTGGAGCCAGAGTATGCTGACGGTGATTGTATTGATTCAAAATGATCTACAGATGAATTGGTCACATACTCGGTGGTGATGGTGGAGAATCAGATATTAAGAGGACAGCAGGGCCAGCCACAGTAGATATGATTCCAAGCACCAGCAACTATTCCAAACGTGCTGCAAAGTCAATGAATAGCAAAGTCTCACGGGAAGGAATGCGTAACTGACCAATTGTCGCGTTGGCCCAAGAGGAGACAGGAGCTGACTAATTGCAGCACCGATAGGATTAGCTAAGCACAACATTTTAGTTGATTCTGATAAGATGACAATTCAGATTGGCACCGATAGCAATGAGCATTGTCGCAGTTGTGCGGCCGTTTAGATTGAACCACCTCTCAGAGTACATTGGCCCCAGCACTTGGAACACCGGTTGTGCAATCCCGGCAAATAGCTACAGCGTCCAGGACTCAGAACACGTTCGAGCGTATCAAGAAGTGGCGCCAAACCTGACCAAGGATGAGGAGGGTATACGCGGATTGTGGGGATAATGATCTGATTGTGCCGGCATAGCGCACCCATGCGGAGATGAGTAACATGACCCCACCCACTTCAGTCTAGAAGAAAATAGTAGTGGTGCGATGGAGAAACCTAAAACACAAAACATACGCATCGCCGTATGCCGTAGCGAGAGCAGATGACCGGTATCAAGACAGAAACGGGCAGGAATATGCACAATATTATATTTCCAAGCCAATTGACCTGATTCACCGAAATGTGGAAGTCAGTAGCAGCTGGAGAGAACGAAGATTGTGATCAGATGCAAAAGAAAAGAGCGCGGATGAACTGAGTTGTGCGTTACCGATATTCGCGATTGGGCCAAACCACGTCCCGGGCATCGCAGAGACGATGCCAAGTATTATCTGGAGAAGAAGACAAGGGGTAAGAAGTAGTATTCGTGGAAATGTAGTGATACTGACGAAGCCAAACAAGCCAGAGAACCTGCGCTTGTAGAGCCTATATTTGACCTCCACTGCAACAGGGGGAACGATGAACTTTTCAGTCCGGGAAGAGGGCTGACCGCCATTCAGAGTCTGTGAAATCGACATGGTTATCGACAAGCCAGACTGGAGGGAGCCGGGATAAAACGGTGATGGCAATGGCACCGGATCTGAAAAACGCCAGGTGGCACATTTCTAGAGGATCAGCTGAACTTGGGCTTCCCTATCAGTGTTGGCTTCGGGCGCTGGCCACGATGATGGACAAAGTTACCCACCTTAACTTGGATATGCGAATCTGTACTTGGGAATTACAACTCTTTGCAGCGCGGGACAAGTCACCCTTGAACTACAAACTAGTCTCCCAAAGCCCGACTCTAAGTTAGAGGAAGATAGTCGTTCCACTAGTACAAACAGCTGAGCCAACTCTACATACCGGTCTGACCAAAATGGGTGCAACATCACTGCGTGTCCACTACAGCCTTCCCAGTCGAATGAACAGTGCACCACCCTGGCATATGCCCGTGCCCGCATGGGCAGAACAATCTAGCCTTGGCACATCCTCTGCCAGGTGATATATACCCGCGGGTTTATCCGTGCCCAGGCTGATGCTTACGGAACTGGGCATCCAAAACAAAATACGGCTTGTTTCAACACAGACATATGGAAAACCGGAGTGCCATGCTCCCTTCGGCCTTCCGCCCATTACACGCTGCATTTGGTACTAAATGGGAGATCTGACCTCGGACACCCGCAGTTTGCAATTCGCACTTGAGTATACAAGTAAGTCGTTTGCCCTACAGTTCCATGAAAGTTATTTTTTTATTGGTTTGTCTAGAGGAAACATTTGCGACTGGCAATACTTGTGACATACCTGCCAGTTCATAACACATTGCAACCAATGGCCCCTTCGGATTCGTTGTGTAGGGAAGGCTATTCATGTGAAGATTCAAGCCATACACCCATCGCCCTGGAATTTCTCATACCCTTCGGTGCTTTCCACAGCCAGCAAGGCTGGTCCCAATCATGGCGATGTCGGATCGTGCTGCCTGTGTCAATTCTTTTGGATCGCAGTTGAGCCACATTTCGGTTCCTCACCTTTCCGAATCATGATATACTAATCAGAAGGGAGTGTAAGATGATTGGGGCTATGCGCTCGGGAGCCTCCTGTTCGGCAGAGTTCAATCATCAATGGTCACGATCATGAGACTTGGTACGTTAAGGGAGGTGAGGCAGCCGAGCGGAACCAGTCTTGCTGATCTGAAGAACGTGATCATTCCACACGGACGCCTATGCAAACTAACCGACTCGCGGCAACTTGCTGGGCATTTCGATTGCTCCCGTCCCCCACTGTTCTCCATTCTGATGACGGTCGCCGGCCGCTTCGGCTTCCTAGCAAAATGATCGATCCGAATGATGGATTAGGCATTTATCTCATGCCATGCCGTGTTTCCCCCCATAACTCAGTTCTGATACGACACAATACGCACATTTATGCACCCCGCAACTGCGCCACGCATTTTCTATTATATAAAGAGAGGCAGGTGGATCCTCTACTCACCACACTGTCCCCTCTCCCAAGCAGTTCTCATCATGTCTATTAAACCTGGCAAGTACAGGATCCACACTTTCTCCGACTACAACAGGGTCATTAGTGTCGAGCCTACTGGTGATTATCAAAAGCCAGTTGTTGTTGCTTCCCCGGCTTTCTCCCCGAAAGCTAGTATTGTATGTCGAGCACGCTCTCCTCTTCTGCTACACCAACTTACGATCGTAGTGGAACGTGGTTCAAGGGCCGGAGCCGAATCTCTACGTTCTATCTGTCGGAGGGGACACTGCCTACGATGCAGGCGACGAGGTGTTCGCTCAATACATGCGACCCGTACTTTGGAGAATTGTGCAGCATGGCCACCCATGGGGATTCAAGCAAGTCAACTTTTGTGAATTTGCTTGTGACCTGCTGTTTGACTGTCCTATCCTGTATACAGGATCTTGAGACCCGATGCAAATGAGGGCTGGTTCCTTGAAAACACCAACCCCCTTACACAGGTATGTCTAACAATTGTCGATCGAAATGTGATAATGACATTGTCAGGTCCAAATGGGGGAGGCGCCCTCTGGCGCTGGGGTTGGAGCGTTTCTATTCGAATTCGAGTGGATCGGTAATTGAGGGGGGGTTAGGCTTAGTTGAAATTATTCGTATGCAGAAAAGCTTGTGACTGGTAACTTGGATGTGTATAAGACTAACTGAACATAGTCCTTGAACTATCTTGGCGAAGTTGGTGGACAGATCTTGTAAGATGTCCGTCATTATATTTATGTCTGATACTCTGTTTCCAGTCATAAACCACTACTTAAGATAATATTATACCTTTCCCTCCTCTCAAGTACAATCATACATTAAGATCTGCTGCATGAGCAGAGAATCATGAATGCCATATTTCCGCTGCAGTACACATTGTGCAGTACTCAGGCAGGTGGTAAATATAAAATACCTGCAGGTTAAGATCGTTGTTATGGAAATCCATCCACTGGTAATCATTGACCCTATGCTCCCGTGTAGTACTAGCCCATCGACACTGGATCTTCCACTAGTCGACGCGAAGCGGTGGCCATCAAAGAAATGACACCAGCTGCGAGCTCTTGGGAGATGATGGCGGGCCCAAGGTAAGTTGGGACTACAACCCAGATCCGAGATCCAAATGAACAAGTTGACGTGCACCGAATAAATTACAAAATGTCTATGAATATACTATCATCGCGGGAATCGTGACATTGTTTTGTCGTGCAGGAAGCCTATCCAAAGACCATCCTGAATATCATCAATAATTCGACCTTCAAATCAGAACCCTAAAGGTACCCAGATTCCTGACTCGATGTTTTGTCTTCATGGCTCGTTACAGGTATTGATTGGACATCTATGCCATTGTCTCGCTTTTCGGCACATCAATATACAGTCAATTTTTCTTTTCGAGGCAGTGGACCCACCAGCGGTGATGATTGGCCTCGAATCTCATCCTGTGTATGGTCATTATCGAGGGAGCCTTCCTCTGTTTCCCCGGCGGTAACAAGTGTACTATTACCCAAGAAAACACTGTTTCTTATCGCCTCCTCGTCGGCTTCGCGCCTGGCTTGCTTTCCACGCACAAAGAAAACCAGTGACCCTACCACTACGATGATGCAGCCATGAAGAATGAGTGCAGAACGCATGTTGTATGGGGGATTTGCAGTCGAGGGTGCTCGTAGTGCGCCTTCCCCTGCGAATCACATTCAATCAGCATGAACATAAGGGCAACACTTGATGAAGGCTTACCTAGGATCATCACAATGCCAAACGCGTTCCCCCTGTCAAGAGAGGGTTAGCAAGACAAATTATAGGTATAGATAAAGGTAGGTGACTTACGAACACCACAGAATGGATGCACTGCCATCTGCATTCCTTGTCAGTTCCACGCCGAGCTCAAGTGCTATAGGAAGCATTGTCATGCTGCCCGTCCCGATGATGACCATTATCGCAAAAAGTGCTACGATGTTGTTTGGTCGGACTGTGGATTATACGGAAACTCAGTACATCTCGAATAGCAGTGTGGGAAGGAGAGTAGACACTGACCAGCCCAAATTAACGATAGCCACGCCAGTGACACGGTAGGCACGAGGGTCTTCAACGCCAATCCGATTCTATGTGTGAATACCCGGTCGAATAGCGGAGCAGTAATCACAGCCGAGACGATACCCGCCAGCATCAAACTAGCACCTAGGAGACCAGCCGTCGTAGCCGAGTATCCAGCGGGTTGCTGTGCATGGATTTTGTAATAAGAATCAAAACGATTACAAAGATGACGGAAGACTGAATAGCACGTACGAACCACTGCGCCGACAGGACACTCATTGAAATCGTTGCTCCCACCAACGAACCAAAAATGAGCGTAGTGATTAAAAAGTCGATGCGCTCACGGCGGGCTAGGTATGCTTCTTGAGGTACTGATAAACCAAATAGAGCACGACATAGGGAAGAGAGGGAGAGGGATGGCTTGGAGCCAGAGTATGCTGATGGTCAATATTGTATTAGTTTCCGGTTACCTGCAGTGGGAATGGTGGATTAGTCACATACTAGGCGGTGATGGTGGACAATCGGATATCAGAAGGACAGCCGGAACGGCTACGGTAGATATGATTCCAAGCACCAGGATCTACTCCAAACAGGATTGCAAAATCAGTGACGAGTAGAACCTCATGAAGAGAAACGCATGTCTGACCGATTGTCGTGTTGTCCCTACAATAGGGGACAGGAGCTGACCGAGTGCGGAACCGATTGGATTGGCTAGGCAAAACGTTTCAGTTGCTTCTAATAGGAAGATGGAGACTTGGATGCACCGATAGCAATGAGCATCGTCGCAGTTGTGCGGCCATTTAAATCGAACCACTTCTCAGAGTATATCGGCCCCAACACTTGGAACACCGGCTGTGCGAACCCAGCAAAGAACTACAGTAAACGGAACTCAGGACATGTGCAAACGTCGGGAAAGACAGCAAACCTGGCCAAGAATGAGGAGGGCATACGCGGACTGTGGGGATAACGAGTTGATTGTGCCCGCGTAGCGCACCCATGCGGAAACGAGTAACATGGCCCCGCCCACATCTGTCTATATGAGGGAATAGTTGTAGGATGGAGGGAGGGAGGCATACAAGACAACGTACACATCGCCGTATACCGTAGCGGGAGCAGATGACAAGTATGAAGATGGAAGCGGGCACATATATGCAGGACATTATATTTCCAAGCCAGTTGACCTGCGTCACGGAAATGTGGAAATCATCAGCAACTGGATAAGACAAGATCGTCATCAGAAGTAGAAATAGAACTAAGAAGCATGAAAGAAGCTGAAAAACGCACTCACCATTATTGGTGATTGGGCCGAACCACGACCATTGCATCCCAGTGACAAGGCCAAGTATTATCTGTGGAAAATGGTAAGACGTAGAAACTAAGCGTGCAAGGAGCTGCGACATAATGATACTGACGAAGCCAAGCAAGCCAGAGAACCTGCGTTTGTAAAGCCTGTACTCCGTTGGTGGGACAGGGGATATTTCACAATCACCAGTCCGATTCGACGAGTAACTGTCGTTACCTCCGGCCGTACACTGGGAAGTCGACATGATCCTCGACTGCAGGGAGAGGATAACAGTGTTGAATTGAAGCGCCTTCTTACGACGAACTCCACATTGCACACGTCTGTTCTAATACTCAAATGGGTCGCTATCATCACTGATAATTGCTTCAGGTTTTCCCATATTGATCAGTAGTTGCACTGCCGACTCACCTCAAACGGATCATTTCGCCAGTGCTCACACATGCCCCTGACTCAACACTCCGTAGTCCTGGGAACTAGTAACGTCGCAGGAAAGGCAGGCTTGGCGTGATTGGAACAGTCCCATCTGTCTGGCTATGCCTTCTCCAATTGGGATGAAACCAATAATTCACACTCAGTGGATTTGTCCAACCACAAGCTTGTCCTTACATAACGACAGCTTCGGCGGGTGATGACACTCAGGGGCAAACTAACCATAAAGGGGGCGCGTCAGATTGTCGAGTTACTGAGACCATCGACGTTGCGCGGACGGTTGGTCTCTTAGACGGGTTTCCCACAACATAAAAACCCACCTACAAGAGCCTTATTGCCACCGTTCCCTGCTCTCAAGTGCAACCATTACAACTTAAGTTCTGCTACATGAGCATGAGAATCATGAATGCCCATACAATTTCCGCCATGGTTTGTCACATTGTACAGTGCTCAGACAGTGGAAATAAGTCCATCCACTGGTAATCATTGACCCTATGCTCCCGTGTAGCCCATCGACACTGGGTTCTTTGCGATCTTCCACCAGTGGACGCGAATTTGTACGCAGCGGTGGCCATCAAAGAAATGACACAGCTGCGGGCTCTTGAAAGATGATGACGGGCCCAAGGCAAGTTGGAATTACAACCCAGAAGACACCGAGATTCAATGAACAAGTTGACGTGCATCGAATAAATTACAAAATATCTATGAGTATACTATGTATCATCGCGGGAATCGTAACATTGTTTTGGCGGGCAGGAAGACTAGCCAAAGACCGTCGTGAATATCATCAATGATTCGTCCTTCATGAGAACCCTAGAGGTACCCAGATTCCTGACTCAATGTTTTGTCTTCATGGCTCGTTACAGGTATTGATTGGACATCTATGTCATTGTCTCGCTTTTCGACACATCAATATACAGTCAATTTTTCTTTTCGAGACAGTGGACCCACCAGCGGTGATGATTGGCCTCGAATTTCATCCTGTGTATGGTCATTATCGAGGGAGCCTTCCTCTGTTTCCCCGGCGGTAACAAGTGTACTATTACCCAAGAAAACACTGTTTCTTATCACCTTCTCGTCGGCTTCGCGCCTGGCTTGCTTTCCACGCACAAAGAAAACCAGTGACCCTACCACTACGATGATGCAGCCATGAAGAATGAGTGCAGAACGCATGTTGTATGGGGGATTTGCAGTCGAGGGTGCTCGTAGTGCGCCTTCCCCTGCGAATCACATTCAATCAGCATGAACATAAGGGCAACACTTGATGAAGGCTTACCTAGGATCATCACAATGCCAAACGCGTTCCCCCTGTCAAGAGAGGGTTAGCAAGACAAATTATAGGTATAGATAAAGGTAGGTGACTTACGAACACCACAGAATGGATGCACTGCCATCTGCATTCCTTGTCAGTTCCACGCCGAGCTCAAGTGCTATAGGAAGCATTGTCATGCTGCCCGTCCCGATGATGACCATTATCGCAAAAAGTGCTACGATGTTGTTTGGTCGGACTGTGGATTATACGGAAACTCAGTACATCTCGAATAGCAGTGTGGGAAGGAGAGTAGACACTGACCAGCCCAAATTAACGATAGCCACGCCAGTGACACGGTAGGCACGAGGGTCTTCAACGCCAATCCGATTCTATGTGTGAATACCCGGTCGAATAGCGGAGCAGTAATCACAGCCGAGACGATACCCGCCAGCATCAAACTAGCACCTAGGAGACCAGCCGTCGTAGCCGAGTATCCAGCGGGTTGCTGTGCATGGATTTTGTAATAAGAATCAAAACGATTACAAAGATGACGGAAGACTGAATAGCACGTACGAACCACTGCGCCGACAGGACACTCATTGAAATCGTTGCTCCCACCAACGAACCAAAAATGAGCGTAGTGATTAAAAAGTCGATGCGCTCACGGCGGGCTAGGTATGCTTCTTGAGGTACTGATAAACCAAATAGAGCACGACATAGGGAAGAGAGGGAGAGGGATGGCTTGGAGCCAGAGTATGCTGATGGTCAATATTGTATTAGTTTCCGGTTACCTGCAGTGGGAATGGTGGATTAGTCACATACTAGGCGGTGATGGTGGACAATCGGATATCAGAAGGACAGCCGGAACGGCTACGGTAGATATGATTCCAAGCACCAGGATCTACTCCAAACAGGATTGCAAAATCAGTGACGAGTAGAACCTCATGAAGAGAAACGCATGTCTGACCGATTGTCGTGTTGTCCCTACAATAGGGGACAGGAGCTGACCGAGTGCGGAACCGATTGGATTGGCTAGGCAAAACGTTTCAGTTGCTTCTAATAGGAAGATGGAGACTTGGATGCACCGATAGCAATGAGCATCGTCGCAGTTGTGCGGCCATTTAAATCGAACCACTTCTCAGAGTATATCGGCCCCAACACTTGGAACACCGGCTGTGCGAACCCAGCAAAGAACTACAGTAAACGGAACTCAGGACATGTGCAAACGTCGGGAAAGACAGCAAACCTGGCCAAGAATGAGGAGGGCATACGCGGACTGTGGGGATAACGAGTTGATTGTGCCCGCGTAGCGCACCCATGCGGAAACGAGTAACATGGCCCCGCCCACATCTGTCTATATGAGGGAATAGTTGTAGGATGGAGGGAGGGAGGCATACAAGACAACGTACACATCGCCGTATACCGTAGCGGGAGCAGATGACAAGTATGAAGATGGAAGCGGGCACATATATGCAGGACATTATATTTCCAAGCCAGTTGACCTGCGTCACGGAAATGTGGAAATCATCAGCAACTGGATAAGACAAGATCGTCATCAGAAGTAGAAATAGAACTAAGAAGCATGAAAGAAGCTGAAAAACGCACTCACCATTATTGGTGATTGGGCCGAACCACGACCATTGCATCCCAGTGACAAGGCCAAGTATTATCTGTGGAAAATGGTAAGACGTAGAAACTAAGCGTGCAAGGAGCTGCGACATAATGATACTGACGAAGCCAAGCAAGCCAGAGAACCTGCGTTTGTAAAGCCTGTACTCCATTGGTGGGACAGGGGATATTTCACAATCACCAGTCCAATTCGATGGGTAACTGTCTTTACCTCCGGCCGTACACTGGGGAGTCGACATGATCCTCGACTGCAGGGAGAGGATAACAGTGTTGAATTGAAGCGCCTTCTTATGACGGACCCCACATTGCACAGGTCCGTTCTAATACTCAAATGGGTCGTTATCATCGCTCATGATTGCTTCAGGTTTTCTTATACTATTGATCAGTAGTTGCACTGCCGACTCACCTCAAACGGGTTGTTTCGCCGGTGCTCACACATCTGACTGATCCGAAACACTCCAGTCCTGGGAACTAACGTTGCAGGAAAGGCAGCCATGGCGCTGATTGGAACAGCCCTACATACCAGTCTGGCTTTGAACTTATTGCTGGAAATTGGCAGCGGGGGGCTCACAAGTATGCGTTATGTACAACCTCTCCAATTGGGATGAAACCAACAATTCACACAGTGGGTTCAACCACAAGCCAATTGTACCTTGCCATCAATCGGAAAAATAGACCCAATGTCATCTGCGCCCGTCTTAAGGTCAACTACTATGAAGCATATTATGCCGGTCTCGATGCTCGCCCGAGTCGCACTCTTACAGGGGACAAAATCATGCACAAAATCATACTACATTGCTTGTCGCATGGTGGTATCATCGCAGTTGTCGAGGTACGGAATGCGTAACCATACGGTATCAAGGTAGTGGCAGGAAGATGGCATTTGTGGCCAGTATCATTGGGGATAGCATGTCGTCGCCATCGTTGTCGTTGCGGTAACACTACTA
>Ga0307518_10000223_pt1 | contig 42888 bp, 38 predicted proteins | sample 25_EM_MG_FD_203889 | JGI IMG/M metagenome (GOLD analysis project Ga0307518, IMG submission 203889) | Populus trichocarpa ectomycorrhiza microbial communities from riparian zone in the Pacific Northwest, United States - 25_EM | ecosystem: Host-associated > Plants > Roots > Unclassified | place... | reverse complement strand
CGCCGGCTGCTCGTCTGTGACCCTCGTTCTCCCGAGAAGGCGAAGGCCACGACCCCTTGGACAGCAGCCGGCGCGACGCCTCCATTTCCGCGTGAAGGCCTCCTTCCCTCGGCTCAGCCGAGGAAAGGGGGCCTTCACGCGCCTTCGGTAGTACGGTGACCCGGGTCACAGTCCCTATCGAGGAGGACGGCGTCGTGGAGTTCCAGCTGGGGATCGGCACCAGGAAGGGTTTGTTCCTCGCCCGCAGCGAGGATCGCGAGAACTGGGAACTCTCCGAACCGAAGTTCCCGATGGAGGCGGTGCGCGCGGTCGCGCTGACCCCCGGCAAGGTCTACGCGGCCGCGGTCAACGAACACTTCGGACCGACGATCGCGACGTCCGCGGACTTCGGCGAGACGTGGTCCGAACCCGATCACGCCCCGGTGGCCTTCCCCGCCGACACGGAGACCGCGCTCGAAGGCATCTGGCAGATCGTGCTCGCCGGGAACGTCGTCTACGCCGGTGTCGAGCCGTCCGCGCTGTTCCGGTCCGAGGACGGCGGCGAGACCTTCGAACTCGTGCGGGGGCTGTGGGATCACGAGCACCGTCCACACTGGACTCCCGGTGGCGGCGGCCAGATGATCCACACGATCCTGCCGCATCCCACCGACTCTCAGCGGATCACCGTCGCCATGTCGACGGGCGGCGTCTACCGCACCGAGGACGGCGGCAAGAGCTGGACGGCGTCGAACCGCGGCATCAGCGCGGGATTCCTGCCCGACGACGAACCCGAATTCGGGCAGTGCGTGCACAAGGTCGCGATGCATCCGGCGCGGCCCGAACGGTTCTTCCTGCAGAACCACGGCGGTGTCTACCGCAGCGACGACGACGCGAAGACGTGGAAGTCCATCGCCGGCGGGCTGCCGAACGACTTCGGGTTCGCCATGGTCGTGCATCCGACCAAGCCGGATACCGTCTACAACTTCCCTTTGGTGGCCGACGTGCTCCGCTTCCCGCCGGAGGGCCGCTGCCGCGTCTACCGCAGCGAGGACGCGGGCGAGACCTGGACGGGGCTCGGAAACGGCTTGCCGGACAAGGGTTTCTACGCGGGCGTGCTCCGGGACGGCATGTGCGTCGACGCGCGGGACGGTATCTACTTCGGCACGCGATCCGGTGAAGTGTGGGCCGGCCCCGATGGGGGCGACACCTGGCATCAGGTGGCCGCGCATCTGCCGGACGTGCTGTGCGTCCGGGCCCAGGTGGTCTAGATGGTCCGGGTGCTGCTGCCCGCGATGCTGCGGCCGCTCGCGGGCGGGGAGGGGACGCTCGACATCGACGCCCCGACGCTCGACGCGGTCCTGGACTCGATCGGCGCCGGTTTCCCCGCGCTGGAACGCCGTTTGCGTGACGAAACCGGTGCGCTGCGGCGGTATGTGAACTTCTATGTGGACGGTGAGGAATGCCGCCGTCTCGATGGTGCCAAGACTTCGCTCGCGGAGGCGAAGGAGGTCCAGATAATCCCGTCGGTCGCCGGGGGCTGAAGGGGACTTTCCCCGCATCCTGTGCGGGGAAAGCGCCCTTCACCTCTTGAGACGCGGGGAAAGCGTCCTTCAGCTCCTACTGGGAAAGCAGGTTCGCGCAGCGGATCAGCCCGATATGCGAGTACGCCTGCGGGTGGTTGCCCAGCGAGCGTTCCGCGATCGGGTCGAACTGCTCGGGCAGCAGACCGGTCGGTCCCGCGGCGTCGACGATCTGTGTGAACAGTTCCTCGGCCTCCGTGCGCCGCCCGGTGAGCAGGTACGCCTCGATGAGCCACGCCGCGCAGATGTGGAAACCGCCCTCGCCGCCGGGAAGGCCGTCGTCACGGCGGTACCGGTACACAGTGGACCCACTGCGCAGCTCCGCCTCGATCGCGGTCACCGTGGACTGGAAGCGCGGGTCGGCCGGGTCGATCAGCCCGGTCAGCCCGACGAACAGCGAAGCGGCGTCGAGGTCCGTTCCGTCGTAGGCGGTGGTGAAGGCCTGGACCTCTTCGTTCCAGCCCTTCTCCAGCACGTCCGCGGCGATCTCGTCGCGCAGCGAAGGCCACGCGCCCGGCACCGCCCGGCCGTAGACCTCGCCCAGTTTGACCGCCCGGTCGATGGTCACCCAGCACATCACGCGCGAGTACACCCGGTGGCGCGGAACGTGCCGCTCCTCCCAGATGCCGTGGTCCGGCTCGTTCCAGCGCCGCGTGACGGCCTCGGCCATCGCGCGCACCATCTGCCAGTCCTCGTCGCGCAGCTCACCGCGCGCCTCCGCCAGCGTCTGCACGAGTTCGACGACGGGGCCGAACACGTCCAGCTGTACCTGGTGGTTCGCCAGGTTGCCGACGCGGACCGGCCGCGAACCGGCGTACCCCGGCAGCGATTCGATGACCGCTTCGGCGCCGATCACGCTGCCCGCCAAGGTGTACAGCGGGTGCAGCCGTTCCGGACCGGCCAAAGTGGACAGAACGCCGTGCAGCCACCGGAGGTAGCCTTCGGCCTCTTCGGTCGAGCCGAGGTGGACGAGTTCGCGCACGGTCATGGCCGCGTCGCGGATCCAGCAGTAGCGGTAGTCCCAGTTGCGGACGCCGCCGATCTCCTCCGGCAGCGAGGAGGTCGCCGCCGCGAGCACGCCGCCGGTGTCGGTGTTCACCAGACCGCGCAGGGTGAGCGCCGAGCGGCCGACGAGGTCGGTCTGGACGCTGGGCAGCTTGAGCGTGCGCGCCCAGGTGCTCCAGTAGTCGCCCGCGCGCGCCCGGCGGTCCACTTCGGACAGTTCGTGCTCGCTGAGATCCGATGTGCCGCAACGGAGTTCGAGCACCACCGGGTTCTCCGGGGTGGGGGTGACGAGCGCCGTCGCCGTGTCGTTCATGCCGTCGGAGGTGATCTCCCACTCGACGCCGGGCGAGCGCAGCGCGAACGGTTCCGAGGTGCCCTGCACCAGGATCCCGTCGCCCTGGGCGAGCAGCGTCACCGGCACACCGCCGAATTCGGGGCGGGGCGCGAACACGATCTCCGCCGCCGTCTCACCCGAGATCACCCGGACGAGATCCGTGCGGTGCGCGGGGCTTTCCGGTTCGAGGTAGTCGGTGACGAGCAGCCGCGACCAGCGGGTCTCGACGGTCATCGTGTTCGGCAGGTAACGCTGCCCGAGCGGCAGGCCGTTGCGGTGCGGCTTGATCGAGAAGTGGCCCGCGCCGGCACCGCCGAGCAGGTCCGCGAAGATCGCGGGCGCGTCGGGGCCGGGGTGGCACAGCCAGGTCAGCCGGGCGTCCGGCGTGACGAGCGCGACCGAACGTTCGTTGGCCAGCAGGGAAAGCCGCTCGATCGGCGGCGCCTGCTCGCCGTAGAGCCAGTTGCGCCGCTCTTCGAGCAGGAACGCGAGCGCCATCGCGACGTCGACCGTGTCCGGAACCCGGTACTGGGCGAGGCTTTCGCCGTCGCCGACCTTCACGCCGAGGTCCGGGCCGGAGATCCGGGCGAACGCCTTCTCGTCGGTGACGTCGTCGCCGAGGAAGACCGCCGCCGTCGCGCCGACCTGGTGGCGCAGGGTGTCCAGCGCGCGGCCCTTGTCCGTCTGGACGACCGCGAGCTCGACGACCTCCTTGCCGTCGGTCGTGGACACGCCCTCCCATTTCGAAGGTCCATTGTGGACATCGCGAAGGACCCGGCGGCCCGCCTCGTGCTCGGCGCGGCGGACGTGCACCGCGATACTCGCGGGCTTGACCTCGAGTGAGACGCCCGGCACGTCGAGCACCAGGTTCTCCAGCTCGGCCTCGAGCCGTCTGTGGAGTTCGCGGGCCTTGTCGTCGAGCGCGTGGATGAAGCCGATGTCGAACTCGGACCCGTGGCTGCCGACCAGGTTCACCTCGGCCGGGAGACGGGACAGGGTGGCGAGATCACGCAGCGCGCGGCCGGAGATGACCGCGGTGGTCGTCTCGTGCAGGCCGGCCAGCGACCTGAGCGCGCCTACCGATTCGGGCAGGGGACGGGCTTCGTCCGGGTTGGCCGTGATCGGAGCCAGCGTGCCGTCGTAGTCGCAGGCGACCAGCAGCCGCGGGGTGCGCGCGACCTGGACAATCGCGCGCCGCAGCTCGGCGGGCAGTGCCTCGGCGGTCAACGATTTCTCCTCGGGAAACTATGCGGGGTAGGGGGATCAGTCGGCCGGTTCGGCACCGAGCGCTTGGAGGAACGAGCGCGCCCAGCGGTCGACGTCATGCGTGAGGACCTGTCGACGCATGGCGCGCATACGGCGGCGTCCCTCTGCGGGGTCGAGCGTAATGGCAGTCTCCAAGGCGTTCTTCACCCCGTCCAGATCATGCGGGTTGACCAGGAGCGCACTGGTCAGCTCGGCCGCGGCGCCGGCGAACTCCGAAAGCACGAGCGAACCGCCGAGGTCGTGGCGGCAGGCGACGTACTCCTTGCAGACGAGGTTCATCCCGTCACGCAGGGGAGTGACCACCATGACGTCGGCCGCGGAGAAGAAGGCGGCCAGCTCCGTCCGGTTCACGGACTGATGCAGATAATGCACGACCGGGTGACCCACGCGCGCGAATTCGCCGTTGATCCGCCCGACCATCTGCTCGATGTCGCCGCGCATCCGCTGGTAGTGCTCGACGCGCTCACGGCTCGGCGTGGCCAGCTGGACGAACGTGACGTCCTCCGGACGGACGCGGCCTTCGTGCAGCAGCTCGTGCAGCGCCTGCAACCGCAGGTCGATGCCCTTGGTGTAGTCGAGCCGGTCGACGCCGAGCAGGACCTTCTTCGGATTGCCGAGGTCGCGGCGCAGCTGGGCGGCGCGTTCGGCGACGCCCTTGGTCTTGGCGAGTTTGTCGAGGCCGATGGCGTCGATGGAGATCGGGAACGCGCCGACCCGCACCGTGCGGTCGCCGACCTGCATCAGACCGGGGCGGGTGCGGATGCCGACCGCGCCGCGGCTGGATTCGAGACCGGCCAGCTGCCGCGCCAGCCAGAGGAAGTTCTGCGCGCCACCCGGCCGGTGGAAGCCGACGAGGTCGGCCCCGACCAGGCCGCGGACGATCTCGGTCCGCCACGGCATCTGCATGAACAACTCGACCGGGGGGAACGGGATGTGCAGGAAGAACCCGATCCGGAGATCGGGACGCAGCTCACGGAGCATCGCCGGGACGAGTTGCAGCTGGTAGTCCTGGATCCACACGGTCGCGCCATCGGCGGCGACCTTCGCGCTCGCCTCGGCGAAGCGCCGGTTCACCCGGACGTAGGACTCCCACCAGCTCCGGTCGAACACCGGCCGCGCCACCACGTCGTGGTACAGCGGCCAGAGCGTCGCGTTGGAGAAGCCCTCGTAGTAGTCGCGGACGTCGTCCGAGGTCAGGGAGACCGGGTGCAGCACCAGGCCGTCGTCGTCGAACTCCTCGACTTCGACGTCGGGCACACCCGGCCACCCGACCCAGGCTCCCTTGCGCGAGCGCAAGAAGGGTTCGAGCGCCGACACCAGCCCGCCGGGGCTCGCCGTCCAGCGCCGGCTCCCGTCGGCGGTCCGTTCGAGGTCCACCGGGAGCCGGTTCGCCACCACCACGAAATCCGCGGAGGCCGTTCTGCTCGTCTCGGCAATCACTTCGTCCACCAGCCGCTCCCTCGAATCGCGGGTCGCTGCCCTAAGCGGAAACCCTATCGCGCGAGGAGGCCACGGCCCGTCGCCGAGCGATCACTCCAAGCGTCGTTCGGCGGGTTCCAGCGGACCCGCCATCCGCGGCCCGGCGAATTTGCGTTCCAGCCTGCCGAGCCCCGTGCGCACCGGCTGCGCGAGGTATTCGCCGAGTACCACACCCGCTGCCAGGGCAAGCCCGATCGCGACCGCGGTCATCAGCGTCGAGATGTTCCCGCCGGGCTCGACGCCCAATTGGTATAGACCACGATAGGTGGAGAGGCCGGGGAGGAGGGGCGTGATGCCGGACACAGCCACCACGAGCGGCGTCACCTTGAGGCGCCTGGCGAGCACGCCGCCGCAGAAACCGACCAGCGTCGCGGCGACCGCCGACGAACTGACGGCCTGGAAGTCGGTCAGCATCAACGCGCCGTACACGGCGCCGCCGATCGCCCCAGCCGCCCCCGCGACGATCATCGCGCGCAGGGTCGAATACGAGGCGAGCGCGAAGCAGGCCGACGCGCCGACGCTGCCGATGACGATGATCGGCAGGTCCTGCGGCGTCGACGAGACGACCTCGGGCAGCGGCGTCAGCGGCATCTCGAGCAGCAGCGCGATCTTCAGGGCGAGCACCACTCCCGCGATCAGCCCGGCACTCATCAGCGCGGTTTCCATCGTGCGCCCGGCCGCCGTGACGTAGTAACCGGTGATGGCGTCCTGCACGGCGGAAACCGTGGAGAGCCCGGACAGCAGCACGGTGACCGCCGCCGCGACGACCAGCGTCGGTTTGTCCGTGGTGAGCAGGTTGCTGCTGACTATCGCCATCGCGGACAGCGTCGCGACCAGCCCGCCGATCACCTGCTGGAAGAAGAACGGCAGCGCGAAGCGGTTCAGGAGACGGCCGAGCCGGTCGATGACCGCACTGATCACCAGCGCGACCAAGGCGACGTCGATGCTGCCGCCGAGGATCAGGGTGATGAACGCGGCCAGCCCGCCCCAAGCGGCCGTGGCCACCCAACGGGGGTACGGGTGCGGCGCCGTCGTGATCCGCTGCAGTTCCTGCTGGGCCTCTTCGGCGCCGATGTTGCCGCGGACGATCCGGCGGACCAGGGTCTCGGTCTGGGTGAGCCGCGTGTAGTCGAGGCTGCGCGACCGGACGACGCGCAGCGCCGTCACCGGAGCCATGTCGGTACCGCGGTGGCAGGTCACCGTGATCGACGTGAAGATCACGTCGACCTCGCAGTGCGGGAGGCCGAGCGCGGAGGTCAGCGCGATGATCGTCGCGGTGACGTCGGAGGCGCCGGCGCCGCTCGACATCTGGACCTCGCCGATACGCAGGACGAGGTCCAGGACGAAGTTGACCGTCGTGTCGTCCGGCGGCTGCGGGCCCATCGCCTCTTCGACGTCGACGGCGGGCTGCTCGGCCGTCGGCGCTTCGAGGATCTGCCAGGCGCGGCGGCGCAGCAGATTCGGCCGGTGCGAGCGAGTCTGGGGGATCGATCGCTCTCCGTCACGCTGGCGCGGCGCTTCCAGCAGCCATTCGCCACGTTCGGGTGTTTCGTCCTGGTTCTTTCCGACACCGCGTTCGCCGCGCTGGGCTCCCTTGGTGTGCTCGTTGATCTTCATGATCGATCCACCTCCTCACTCTGGTTCGAGGGACTTTCCCGAGGAGCATCGGGGCCGGTGCCTCGACCGTTGCAGGAAACCCGAAGTGGCGTCCGACACGTCGGAGGAAGATCATCGCGACCTCGCCGGTCTACGGCACACTGCATGTCATGGCGTCCTCCGTGAGCAGGCGTTCCGTTCTTCGCGCGGCCGGTGTCACCGCTGCCGGAACCGCGGCGACATTCACCCTTTCGGGTGCATCTAGCGGGGCGGAAGCCCCGGTTTTCGCACACGGCGTGGCGTCGGGCGATCCGATGCCCGATTCGGTCCTCCTCTGGACCCGGGTCACGCCCTCGCCGGACGCGGTTCCGGGATCCGGAAAAGGGCCGGCGGTGGACGTCCGGTGGGAGGTGGCCGCGGACGCCGGATTCACGCGCGTCGTCGCTCGCGGTCACCTTCGGACCGGCCCGGAACGCGACCATACGGTGAAGGTGACGGCGGGCGGGCTGTGCGCGTCGACCGGGTATTGGTACCGGTTCACGGCTCAGGGGAAGGTCTCGCGGACCGGCCGGACCCGCACGGCGCCCCCGCGCGACGAGGACGTCGAAAGCCTGCGCTTCGGCGTGGTCTCGTGTGCGAACTGGGCTGTCGGTCACTTCGCCCCCTACGGCTATCTGGCCGCCCGCGACGATCTGGACGCCTTCATTCACCTGGGTGACTACCTCTACGAAGGAAATCCCAACCCTGCAAGTGATCTCCGGCCTTCGGTACCGCCCAACGAGTTGATCACCCTGGGGGACTACCGGCAACGCCACGCGATGTACAAGACCGACGAGCACCTGCGGCGGCTCCACGCCCGGCACCCGATGATCGCGACCTGGGACGACCACGAGGCCGCCGACAACGCCTGGTCCGGCGGATCGCCGTCACACGACCCGGCGACCGAGGGCGACTGGGCGGACCGGATGCGGGCCGCGCGCCAGGCGTACTTCGAATGGATGCCGGTGCGGCATCGCGGCGACCGGCTGTACCGGCGGCTGAAATTCGGGACACTGGCCGACCTGACCATGCTGGACCTGCGGACTTACCGGACCAGGCAGCCCGGCCCGGTCTCACCGGAAGACACCATCCTCGGCGCCGATCAGCGGGAGTGGTTCCTGGACGGCCTCACGCGCGGGACCGCGGCCTGGAACCTGATCGGGAACTCGGTGATGGTCACGCCCATCAAGATCCCCGCGCTGCCCACGCGCGAACGGCTCGCGCTGGACGGCCTGCTCGACGGCCAGCCGACCACGGTCAACACCGACCAATGGGACGGCTACACCGCCGACCGCCGCCGCGTCCTCGACACCATCGCCGCGCAAGGCCGGGGCAACACGGTGTTCCTGACCGGCGACGTCCACTCGTCGTGGGCGAACGACGTGCCGCGAGACGGAGCGAGCGTCGCCGTCGAGTTCGTCTGCCCGTCGGTCACCTCGGACAACATCGACGAGCAGCTCGGCGTCCCGCCGCGGACCGGCTCGCTGAAGGTCGAAGCCGCGATCCGCGCGCTGAACTCGCACGTGCGCTTCGTGGAACTCGACTCGCACGGTCCGGGCGTCCTCGAAGTGACCCCGGACGCCGTCCGGATGAACTGGTACTACGTCACCGACCGCCGCGACCCGGCGACCGCCGTGACGTTCGCGCACGCCTTCCGGGCGGTGGCCGGGGACCCGCGGGTGCGCCCTGCGGAGCGCTGAACGGGCGCCGATATACTGGCCTTGCCCGGGCTGCCCTGGGCAAGGCCGCTATAGCTCAGCTGGTAGAGCATCTGTCTTGTAAACAGAAGGTCAGGGGTTCGAGCCCCCTTGGCGGCTCCGTTACGCGGCTTCTCCGAACCCCCTGTCTGAGCAGGGGGTTTCGCTTTTCCCGGCTCGATCGCCTGCCTCTCGACGCGCTCGGCGTGAGCCCGAATCGGCTCAGGTGGTCGCGAAGTGGTCGCAGCATCCCGGACGGCCCGTTCGTTGCGGAGCTCGGCGGCCGCGGCGTCGACAGCCACGTCGTGGACCAAGTGCCCGTACAGGTCGGACGTGATCCCGACCTTCGAGTGGCGCAGCATCTTCGACACGATCGCGAGCGGGACGCGCTCGCCGAGCAACAGCGTGGCCGCGCCGTACCGGAGGTCGTGCAGCCGGATCGGCGGAAGGCCAGCGGCTAAGCAGTGCCGCTCGAACTCGTCGCCGATCCACGACGTAAACGCCGAAAGCCCCACCGCCCGCGCGTGCGGAAGGTGGGGGCGTTCGAGCCGAACGCTATGGCGCCAGTTCGCGCCGACCGGCTTCGGTGAGCATGTAGTACGGCCGCCCGTCGGATGTGGCGGCCGTGTCGAACTCGCAGTCGACCCAACCGAGGTCGCGCATCTCCGCGAGCATGTCCGCCAGCCGTCGATGGCTGACGGCCGCCGCACGCCGAAGATCCTGGGCGTAGAAGCGGCCTTCGGCGCCTCCCGCGAGGAACACGTCCGCCAACCTGCTCATCTCTCGGGCCGTCCGCATGGCCCGATTCTAGGCTTCGCCGTCGCGTTCTGGCGGGTCTGGAGGCCAGTGGAACCGGGTCGACGGATAGCCACTACCTGGATGGGTCGGCCCGGCCGGCTGCTTCGGCGGACGACTTCCCGCGTCCCCGTCGAAGACCACGTTTCCGACCTGACCACCGACAAGACAGCTATGCCGGACGCGTCGTCGGCGTCGTTTCTTGGCCACGGTTACCGCTTCGGGGGGTCGGGCGGCTTGGGGACGTTGGGCGGACCGCTGTTCTTGTCCGTCGGTCTCGTGGGTGTCCCTTTGCCCGGTCCCGGACTCGTGGGGCTGGTCCCCGCGGGGTTGCGTTCGCGTGCCACTGGCCCTACCCCTCGCCCTCGTCGTCGGAGATGATCCAAATTGGAGGCGCCACAATTGGCCCCCTTTCCAGGTTGTGGGTGAAGGCCGCCGCGGGCGCATTCCCCAGAGCGGCGGGAGAGCCGGGAGCAGGTCGCCGCGTGCCGCTCCCGGCTGCCCGCCGTCCTCTTGGCACCAGGACGGCGGGGGCTTGGAACCTGGTCGGCGCCGGGTGGACTAGATCGGCGGTGCTGGCGACGCTCCGATTCCGAGCGGTTCGGCGGTCGGTTCCTGGCCGTCGAGTTCGTTCGCGCGCCGAGCGAGCGCGGCACCGATCGCCACCAGGTCACGGCCGAGCCGCCGGAGACCGGCCGCGTAGTGCTCGTCCGAGGCCTGCAACGTCAGTAGCTCGACGGTCACCCGGCCGATTTCGGTGTTCACTTTCGCCAGGCTCGCCAGAAGTTCGCGGTCACGCTTGTCCACTGCGCGCCTCCGCATTCGCGGCCCGCTTCAGATGCCCACAGTCCGGGCAGCGGATCGCCACCCGAGGCGACAGCAGCCGCTCGGCGCCGATAGCCGAGCGCTCGTGACGCCGTGCCCCGGGCCGCTTCTCCTCGCACCACGGCTTCACCATCGGGGGCCAGTCCGCCGAAAGCTGCGCACGCGGTCCGAGGATCCGCTGCTACGGCCCCGGCCAGGGGCCTTATCAGTCCAGATAGTCACGATATTGACGCTAAGAGCGATAACGCCTGGTGAGAGGAGCCCCGAGGGGTGGCCATTCCGTGAGGTGGCCAGAATCCGGGGCCGGGCGGATGATGGCGACTCGGGCCGGGTGACGTGAGGGGTACCTGTGGAGCAGAACAGCATTGGCGAACTGCTCCGAACCCTGCGAGGCGGCACAGGCCGATCGCAAGCCGATCAGGCCGCAGTACTGTCCGAACTGTCGGGACAGGCCATCACGAGAAACGAGATTTCCCGTTGGGAGAGCGAGAAACGGCTACCGACACCGTTCTGGCAGCAGCACCTCGCGGCCAGCTTCGGAGTAGAGGTGGCAAGGATCAAGCGGGCCGTTTCGTCGGCGCGGGCGAAACGGCGAAAGGAGAGGGTGGGCGGAGTGCAGCGGCGGGAGTTCATCGGAGCGATGGCCGCGTTGGCAATTCCGTTTGCTCGCACCGGCCAGCCCACCGCCCGCCGGATCGGCCGTTCTGATATCGCCGAATTGCGCCGCAGAACGGCTCGGCTCCGGCGCCTCGACAACATCATGGGCGGCGCCGAAACCTTCCCGGTCTACCGGGCCGAAGCGGACTTCACTCAACGATTGATTCGCGAATCCAGCCACACCGGGGACATCGAGCAGGAATTGCTCGCGTTGCTCGCCGAACAGCAGCAGCAGGCCGGATGGGCGGCATTCGACCACGGGCAGCACGCACTCGCGGAACAGCTCTACGAGGACAGCCGCCAGAACGCCGAGGACGCGGGAGCGCTGGATCTCGCGGGAAATGCAATCGCGTACGCGGCTTACCAGCAGACCGCCAAGCAGCAGAGCGGAACCGCCCTTGCCACGGACTCGTACGAAGTTGCCCGACAGGTGGCCACACCGAAGGTCTCGGCGCTGCTGCTGGAGCGGAAAGCATGGGCGCACGCGACCGCAGGTGAAGCGGCCGAGGCCGACCGCGCGCTGAACCTCGCGCGCGAGGCGCTGAACTCGCCGTCCGACCGGCCGGAACCCGACTGGGTGTTCTGGGTCGACGCCGCCGAAATCGACATCATGGCCGGCCGCTGCTGGACCGAACTCCGGCGACCGCTGCGCGCCGTCCCAGTCCTCGAACGGGTCTTGGCGGATTTCGACGACACACACGCACGGGACAAGTCCCTGTACCTGACCTGGCTAGCCACGTCCTACCTTCAGGCGCGCGAAGTCGAGCAGGCCGCGGCCACGCTGGGCCACGCGGCAGACCTGGCGGCCGGTGTCACGTCAGTCCGTCCGGCGCGCCGGATCGAAACGGTGGCGCGCCGTCTCGCCCGCCATCGTTCGACACCCGCCGTCGCCGATCTCCTCGCACGGCTGAAGGTCTAATCGCGCCGCGTGGACTCCTCGGCCCATGCCAGATAGTCCGCCGAGCCGCGGACCAGCTCGACGGCCGTCACCTCGGGCTTGTCCCACGGATGGTTCTCGATGATGTGCGCCTCCAACTCGGCGTATCGCGCGTCCGTGGTCTTGAAAGTCACGTTGAACTCCTCGCCCTGGCCGCTTTCGCCGAGGTGCCAGAAGAACGACGTGACCGGTCCGACGACCTGCGCGGTACCAGCCAGGCGGGCAGCGACAGCCGAGCCCGCCAGCTGTTCACCGGACTTCCGATCAGGGGTTGCTGTGGTCACCACAAGATGAACGGTCATGACGACCAGGGTAGGACCCGTGATCAGCGTGGCCGGCCGAGCGCACGGCGCACCGAATCGAGTTCGTCGGCTGTGCAGCCCTCTTGCCCGGTCGCCGTCTTCCGGCGCTCGAGATAAGCAGGTACGCCACGCGTTCAGCTCGTCGCGGAAACCTTGCGGCTACCCGGCTACAGAGTCCTTTCGAACACGACGGTGCCGTTGGCGTCACGCGCTTGAACGTGGACCCCTTGCGGGTACGGATCGGTCACCTCTTTCGGCAGGAAGACCACGAAGGTCCCGTCGACCACATCGGATGTCGCGGTCGGTCCGGCCCCGAAGTCACAGGTCACCGTCACCGCCGTCGCAGGCAGCCGCGTCCAGGCGTACGGCGTCCGGGCGTTGCCCCGGTCACCGCCGTCTTCAACACCGCCCAGGGGCTGCATCGGGATCGGGCGGGGCTGCTCCGGCGGGATCTCGAAATGGTCCTGGTAGACACGCATCTTCATCCGGCCGGGACGCCGCGGGTCCGGAATGGTCGTGCAGGCCAGGCTCCGGTCGCCCAAACGACCGAGAACGACCCGATAGCCGTCCTTCTCCAGCAGCGCGCCCGGCCGGTAGCCCGCCGCGTCGGAGACGGCGTCCACCGCGCCGGACAGGCATTCGCCCAGCGCACGTCCCGCGGGCGAGGTCCGGTCGGCCGGGGCGGCCGGGCGATCGACGGCCGAAAGCAGTGGCGCCGGAGCCGGCGGCAGGTTCGTGGTCGTCGCTCCGACGGGTTCGTAGACGGACAGTCGTGTCTTCTCGGGTGCGGTCCAGGTGAACGAAACGAACTGATGTGTCAGAGGCGAAGCTTCCACGGCGTCCCCGCCGCCGGAATCCTCGGCCTGGAACGCGAGACCCGCACCCCGCCAGGCCGGATCGAGGACCCCGCCGATCAGTCCGGTCGAGCTTTGCAGGAGCAGCCCGGTGCGGGTGCCGGGCGCATAGGCGGGGGCGGCGTTCGGGTCGGACAAGGTCACGGTGGTCGGCGTCGTCTCGCAGAACATCGGCTTGCCCGCCGCCGTCGCGGCGACGACCGAAACGTCCAGCATGGCGTCCGTGAAGTGGGGAACCCATTCCTCGCGCGGGGCCACCCGGTCCGTCTTGCCCGCGGCCCGCACCGCGGCCCAGCAGCGGTCGAGCGATGACGCCGCCAGCCCGACGTCCAGGTTGAGCCCGCCGTCGGCCGGCGCGGGGCCGGGGTCCGTGCCCGGCTGACGAAGTGACTGCGTCGCGGCGGCGACACCGGACGCGACGAGAACGACCGCCGCCGCGGCGGCGTACCAGATCCGTGCCGTCCGCCGTGGCTTCGCGATCCCCTCGCGGACGGCCGATCGCATCCGGGCGCGGACGTCGTCCGGCATCGCCTGGCGAGGCGGGTACACGGGTTCGCCGCTCATTTCTCCTCCAGCAACGTACGAAGCCGGGCTCGGCCCCGGGAAAGATGGGCGCGGACGGTGACCTCGGCGATGCCCAGCAGTTCCGCGGCGTCGGCGATGCTCACCTCGGCGGCCAGGCAGAGTTCGACGACTTCGCGCTGCGATTTCGGCAGCGACCGGACGGCTTCGGCGACTCGCCCCAGCCGGCGCTGGCCGTCGATCTTCTCGGCCACCGAATCGGCGTGGTCGGATACCGGGGGCTGGGCGGGGATCTTTCCGAGAAGCCGCAGCCGGCGACGAGCACCGCGGTGTTCGTCACGGGCGACATTGGCCGCGACCGTGTAGAGCCACGGCAGGGCGCTGTCCCGCACCAGGGTCACTTCGGCCCGCCGTCGCCAGGCGATGAGGAACGTCGTGGACGCCAGGTCCTCGGCGCTGCTCCACGAGCCGGTCAGGCGATACGTGTAGTTCCACAGAGCCTCGGCGTGCCGCTCGAACAGCTCACTGAACGCCCCCTCGTCGCCGCCGGCCGTGCGGGCCCACAGTTCCCGGTCACCGGTCTGTTCCACCGGTACCCCCACCCCGATCGCAAGACTGCTCACACCCTGGTTGTGGCCGGGACCGGCCGAACGTTGCGCGCAACTTTCCGGGTCGGAGAAGCCATGTCAAGGCATGATCCTGGAACAGGTCCGGACGACGGGCAACCAGGCGACGTCCTGGCGGATGCCCCTGTCCGTAGCGGTGCTCTCGGCGGTGGTGTTCCTGCTCGCCCGCCCGCATTTGATCGACGACACGTTCATCACGCTGGCGTACGCGCGCAACGTCGCCTTCCACGGCCACTGGGGCCTGCTCGCCGACGCGACGTCGAACACCGCGACGTCGCCGGCGAACGTGCTCATCCTGGCGGCACTCACGTTTCTCGTCCGCGACGCCGTCTTCGCCGCCGGAGTGTTGTTCGTGCTGTGCCAGGTCCTTCTCGCCCTGGGGTTGCGCAGGCTCGGCGCGGCGTGCGGGTTGCCGCGCCGGTTCCCCGCCCTGACGCTCTGCGCGCTGACCGCGAACCCGCTTCTGCACTCGTCGATCGGGCTCGAGGTCGCCCTCGGCGCGGCGGTCCTGGGCTGGCTCACCGTGTTCGCCGTCGAAAAGAATCCCTTCGCCTTCGGTCTGACGGCCGGCCTGCTCGCCCTGGTCCGGCTGGACCTGATCGTGTTCGCGGTCGTGCTCTTCGTCTTCCTCCGTCCCGGCACCGGACGCGCGCTGCTCGGCAACGGCCCGCTGTTCTACGCGCGGAGTTCACCGGTGATGGCCGCGCTGGCGTTCCTGCCCGCCGCGCTCGCCGTCCTCGCCGTGGTGACACTGGCCGTCCGGAGGCGCGGGATGCCCGCCGGGCTGCGGCCGTTCGTGTCGCTCGCCTTCGGTGGCCTGCTCTACCACCTCGGCTATGTGCTGTTGGCGGTTCCGCCCTACCACTGGTACTACGGCCCCGGCCTCACCGCGGCGACCGTTGTCGTCTGTGCCGTAGCGGTTTCCCACCGGATCACGACGTGTGGAGTGCTCGCTCTGGTCATCGCCGGTCTGATCGCGTACGCGGCCGCCGGACTTCCCCGCACGTACGCGCCGTTCACGTCGAACTACACGTCGACCGCGCAGTACGCACTTATCGGAGCGGAATTGGGCGAGCTCGCCGGAGGCCGGGTCGTCGGCAGCGCGGGCGAAATCGGCGTCCTCGCCTACAACTGCGACTGTCCGGTAGTCGACGTCTTCTCCGACCGTGGCCTGCTGCCGGCCGCGATCGAGGCGCGCGGCAAGGCGGTCCCGCCGCCGGACGCGCTCGCGCACTGGACGCTCGACGCGCCGACTCTCGGGAAGCAGGAGCTGTACCTGGTTCCGTACGGGGGTCGTGAGTGGCAATGATCGTTCTAACCGTCCTTGCCACTCACGACCCGGGCGCCTACCTCAGGGGTTGATCCGGCTGTACGCCGGCTTCGGCCGCAGGTTCGTGTCGAACAGGCAGGCCGCGCCCTCGCCGGGGAACGTGTCCGGCACCCACGAGTGGCGGTCGGTGAAGCCCCATGTCGTGAACTCCACGCACCGCGCGACGGCGTGGCAGCCGTCCCACAGTTGCTTGAAGTAGGTCGCCTGCGTGTTCAGTTTGGTCGAGTCGGCGGGCATCGGGATGCGGACGTCGGCCTCGGTGATGGCGACGTCGACGCCCAGCGCGGCGAAGCGGGCGAGGTTCGCCTGGTAGCCGTTGGGGAAGCCGTACCGCGTCGCGAGGTGTGCCTGGAAGCCGACGCCGTCGATCGGCACGCCTTGCTGCTTCAGCGTCCGCACGAGGTTGTACAGGGCGTCGCTCTTCGCGTTGAGTCCTTCGGTGTTGTAGTCGTTGATGTACAGCTTGGCCGACGGGTCCGCGGCCCGTGCCCATCGGAACGCGTCGGCGACATAGCCGTCGCCCAGTTTCTGCTGGAACACCGAAGCGCGACGGGTCCCGTCGTCGTTGAACATTTCGTTCACGACGTCCCACGCCCGGATCTTTCCCTTGTAGCGTCCCATTTCGGTGGCGATGTGCTGTTGCGTCACCGACCGCAGTTCACCGGCGGAGAGGTTGTTCACCCAGCCGGGCAGCTGACTGTGCCAGACGAGCGTGTGCCCGCGGACGGATTTGCCGTTCCGCTGGGCGTAGTCGACGATCGCGTCCGCGCCGGACCAGTTGTACTGGCCGCGGTTCGCCTCGACGACGCCCCATTTCATCTCGTTCTCCGGGGTGACGTTGTCGAATTCCCGGGTGAGCACCGAACGGTAGTCGGCTTCGTTCGCCAAGTGGTTCGCCGCGACGGCGCTGCCGACGTAGCGATTCGTGATGTCCTTCAGCGGGCCCGCCGCCGAAGCCGGTGGTGCGGCGAAAAGTGCGACGCCTGTCAGTGCGGTCAAGAGAGCGGCGGTTCGTTTCAGGGAAATGGTGTTCATCGTGGATCTCCTTTCGGAAATTGAACGGTGAAATCAGCCCTTCACGGATCCGGTCAGCCCGCCGACGATGCGGCGTTCGGCGAGCACGAAGAACGCGAGCGCGGGGATCATCGACAGCGCGGTGAACGCGAGCACGCGCGCGGTGTCCTGGGAGTACTGGGATTGGAACGTCGCCACGCCGAGCGGCAGGGTGAAGTTCGCGGAGTCGTTGAACACCAGCAGCGGCAGCAGATAGAAGTTCCAGCTGGTCACGAACGCGAGCACGGCGACGGTGGTCAGCGCGGGAGCGGACAGCGGCAGCAGGATCCGCCAGAAGAACCCGATCCTGCTCGCGCCGTCGAGGACGGCGGCGTCCTCGATCTCGCCGGGGATCGCCCGCATGAACGGCCGCAGGATCACGATGGTCACCGGCAGCGAGAACGCCGCTTCGGGGATCGCCACACCCCAGAAGCTCTCCAGCATTCCCAGCTGACGCAACCACAGGTACAGCGGCAAGGTCGCCACGCCGAGCGGGAACAACAGGCCGAGCGTGAACAGGGTGTAGAAACCCTCGCGGCCCTTGAAGGTGTAGCGGGACAAGGCATACGCGGCCATCGAGCCCAACGCCACGGTCAGCGCCGTGGCGATCACCGCGATCAGCGCGCTGTTCCCCAGGAACGTCCAGAACGACGCCGAACCGAGGATCGCCGCGTAGTTGTCCCAGACCCACGGGCCCGGCAGGCCGGCGGGTGAGGCGTTGATCTGCGCGGTGGTGCGGAACCCGCCCAGCACCACGAACAGCAGCGGCACCACGGTGATCCCGAGGACCGCGATCGCGGCGACGTAACCGATCGGCGTCCCGGCGCGGCGCATCAGTCCACCATCCTGGTCAGCGCGCCATCGGTGTCACGGCGCAACGCGAACCTCTGGTACAGCAACGCGAACACGAAACAGATCACGAACAGGATCACCGCGACCGCGCTCCCGAAACCGAATTCGTAGCGTTTGAACCCGTGATCGACCAGATAGGTCGCCATGGTCGCCGACGAGTTGGCGGGCCCGCCGAGCGTCATGATCCACACCAGGTCGAACAGCTGCAGCGAACCGATCACCGACAGGAACACCCAGATCCGGATGGTCGGCCCGAGCAGCGGCAGCACGACGTGTCGGGTGGTCTGCCAGGCCGACGCGCCGTCGAGCGCGGCCGCTTCCCGCAGTTCGGACGGCACGCCCTGGAGCCCGGCGAGCAGCAGGATGATGCCGAAGCCGATGTACTTCCAGGTGATCACCGCGAACAGGGTGTAGAGCACGATCCCGGGGTCGGCGAGCCAGTGCTGGACCAGCCCGCCGAGGCCGGCGCCGCGCAACATCCGGTCCACGAAACCGTTCGGCTGCAACATGAGCAGCCAGATCACCGCGGTGATCGCCTCCGACAGCACGTAGGGCGCGAACACGAGTGCGCGGAGGACGGCGCGCCCGCGCAGTTTGCGGTTGAGCAGCAATGCCAGCCCGATGGACAGCGGGAGCTGGACCACAAGGGACAGTCCCGCGATGATCAGGTTGTGCCCGATGGCGCCCTGGAACACCGAGCCGGACAGGGCGTCGGCGTAGTTGCCGAGGCCGACGAAATCGTCGAGCGGGCCGAAACCGTTCCACTCGTAAAGGCTGTAGAACGCCGCGATCCCGATCGGCACCAGCACGAACCCGGCGAACAGCACCAGCGCCGGCCCGAGCAGGAAGGTCAGTTCCAGCTTCTTGCGCGCTCCCGGTTTCCGTGTCCGGACGGCGGGTGCGGGCGGCCGCGCCGCCGCCCGCACCCGCGTGGCCGTCGTAGTCACTTGTCGCCCGCCGCGGCCTTGTTCACCGCGTCGACGATGCCTTCCGGGGTACCTTGCCCGGCGAAGAAGTTCGCGACGGCGTCGTTGAGCGCGGCGCCCACGGCGGTCGGGAACGCCTTGTCGAAGTACATCTGCACGTACGGGGCCTTCTGCCCGTGGTCGAAGACGGACTTCAGCGACTCGGTCTTGAGGGAGGCGGCCGCCGACGCGGTCATCGGAAGTCCGGCGCCCTTCGCCGCGAGCTGGTTCTGCACCGGTTCGCTGCCGAGGTAGCGCAGGAAGTCCGCGCACGCCTTGGCCGCGCGGGTGGTGCAGGAGAAGCCGTCGCCGCCGCCGAGCATCGCGGCGGGATCGCCTTGGCCACCGGGGACCGCCGGGAACGGGAACCAGCCGACCTTCGAATCGAGGGCCTTGTCTTCGGTGAGCGAGGACATCGTGCCGGGCTCCCAGTCGCCCTGCAGTTCCATCGCCGCCTTGCCGTTGGCCACCAGCCCGGCCGAACTGCCCGCGCCCTGCTGGGCGGGGGTGCCGGTGAAGCCGGGTTGGAACGGCTGGGTGGCCAGGAACGCCTGCAGGTCACGCCCGGCCTTCGTCCAGCAAGGATCCTCGAGTTTCACCGCTTTGACCGACTGTTTCAGGGTGTCCGCCGAGCAGGCACGGAGCGCGAAGTAGTTCCAGTAGAACGCGTCCGGCCAGCGATCCTTGCCGCCGACCGCGATCGGCGTGATACCCGCCTGCTTGAGCTTGGCCACGGCGCCGTTCAGTTCGTCCAAAGTAGACGGTGGCGCGGTGATACCCGCCTGCGCGAAAAGGTCCTTGCGGTACCAGAAACCGACGAAGTGCTGCTCCCACGGGATCCCGTACTGCTTGCCGTCGACCTGCCAGCTCTCGGCGAGCTTGCCCACCGAGGAGAGCCAGTCCTTCGCCGCGTCGGTGAGGTCCGCGACCTTGCCCGAGGTGGCTTGCGACGCCAGTTCGCCACCGCCCCAGGACTGGTAGACGTCCGGCGGTTCGTTCGACTGCAGGGCGAGCGGGACCTTGGTGGTGAACTCCTCGTTCTGCAGCGGCTGCCCCTTGATCGTCACCTCGGGATGCGCCTTCTGGTAGTCCGCGACGACCTGGGCCCAGATCGACTTGATCGGGTCGGTCGTGCCGTTGTGCCACCAGGTGAGCGTGACCGGTCCGCTGGGCTCGGCCGCGGGCTCGGTACCCCCGGAGCAGCCGGCGAGCGCGAGCGGGATGGCCGCCGCCAGTGCGGCGGCGGCGGGGATTCGGCGGTTCGAAAGCATGGTGAGTCCACTCCTGACGACTTCGGCCGAGTAGGACAGGGCGTGACTGCGCCCGGACTGGCGATGAGTTTGCGCGCCCGAAATTCCTATGTCAATCGTTGTCGATAACGTTTTACATCGCTAGTCTGACCGTATGCAGCCCAGTTCGAGGGTCACTATCCGTGACGTCGCGGCCCGCGCCGGCGTCTCCGTGGCCACGGTGTCCAAGGTGATCAACGACCGCTACGGCGTCGCCGCCGCGACCCTGGCCAAGGTCCGCGCGGTGATCGACGAACTCGGCTACGAGGCGAGCCTGGTCGCCCAGAGCCTGCGCAACCACAAGACGAACGTGATCGGGATCCTGGTCGCCGACCTCGAACCGTTCTCCACCGAACTGCTCAAGGGCGCCGCCGACGCCATCCGCGGCACCGGCTACGAACTCGTCGTCTACTCCGCCGGCGGCCGGACCGGTGATCCGTCGGGCTGGGAGAAGCGTTATCTGTCAAGGCTTTCCGGCACGCTGGTCGACGGCGCGGTGCTGGTCACGCCGGTGGCTTCGCTGGAAGCCGTCCCCGGGACGCCGGTGGTCGCGGTCGACCCGCACACCGGTCCCTCGACGGTGCCCACCATCGATTCCGACAACCTGCGCGGCGCCCAGCTGGCGACCGAACATCTGCTGGAGCTCGGCCACCGCCGGATCGGTTTCCTCGCCGGACGGCCGGATCTCGAATCCGCCGAACTGCGCAAGACCGGGTACCTGCGGGCGCTGACCGCCGCCGGTGTCCCGATCGACGAGGACCTGATCCGGCTCGGCGCCTACGATCCGGAGATCTCCGCCCGGTCCGCCCGCGAACTGCTGACCGGCGCGGACCGGCCGACGGCGGTGTTCGCCGCCAACGACATCTCGGCGATCGCGACCGTCGGGGCCGCCGCGGAACTCGGCTTGTCCGTGCCTGACGAACTGTCGGTGGTCGGTTTCGACAACGTCCCCGAGTCCGCGCTCTGCACCCCGCCACTGACCACAGTGGACCAGCCGATCCGCGAAATGGGCCACCGCGCCATCACTCTCCTGATCTCGCTGATCAGCGGGGAACCGGAGAAGGAAACCCACATCACCCTGTCCACGGGTCTCGTGGTGCGCCGCTCGACGCGCGCACCCGGAGCCACGACGAAGGGCGGACGACCTTGACCACCCAGCCCAGCGAGTCGTCCCGGCCATGGCACGACACCAGCGCGGATCCCGCCGATCGCGTCCGCGCGCTGATGGACCGGATGACCTCGCGGGAGAAGATCGCCCAGCTCTACGGCGTCTGGGTCGGTATCGACTCCGGCGGCGAGATGGCCCCGCACCAGCACGACTTCGCCGACGCGGCACTGGACTGGGACGAGCTGGTGCGTCACGGGATCGGCCAGCTGACCAGGGTGTACGGCACCCGGCCGGTCGATCCGGTGATCGGCGCGCACAGCCTGGCGCGCTCCCAGCGGGAGATCATCGCCAACGGCCGGTTCGGCATTCCGGCTTTGGTCCACGAAGAGACGCTCACCGGTCTCGCCGCCTGGAAGGCCACCGTCTACCCGTCGCCGCTGTGCTGGGGGGCGAGTTTCGACCCGGACCTCGTGTACCGCATGGGGGCGCGGATCGGCGGCACGATGCGACGGCTGGGCGTCCACCAAGCGCTCGCGCCCGTGCTGGACGTCGCACGCGACCTGCGCTGGGGCCGGGTCGAGGAGACCATCGGCGAGGATCCGCATCTGGTCGGCATGATCGGCAGCGCCTACGCCGCCGGGCTGGAGTCGGCCGGGGTGGTCGCGACGCTCAAGCATTTCGCCGGCTACTCGGCCTCACGTGCCGGCCGCAACCTGGCCCCGGTTTCGGTCGGCCCCAGGGAACTGGCCGACGTCCTGCTGCCGCCGTTCGAGATGGCGCTGCGCGCGGGTGCACGGTCGGTGATGAACGCCTACATCGACAACGACGGTGTCCCCGCCGCCGCGGACAAAGCGCTGCTGACGGATCTGCTGCGCGATACCTACGGGTTCTCCGGGACCGTGGTCGCGGACTACTTTTCCGTGGCGTTCCTGCACAAACTCCACGGCGTCGCGGCCGATCGCGGGGATGCCGCCGGGCAGGCGCTCGCCGCCGGTATCGACGTGGAACTGCCCACAGTGGACTGCTACGGCGAGCCTTTGCTCGCGGCGGTGGAAGCGGGCGCGGTCGACACCGCCGTCGTCGACCGCGCCCTCGAACGAGTGCTGCGGCAGAAGTGCGAACTCGGGTTGCTCGACGAAGACTGGGCGCCAGAGGTGCCCGACGAGATCGACCTCGACGATCCGGAATCCCGTGCGCTGGCAAGGGAAATCGCCGAACGCTCGATCGTGCTGCTGCGGAACGACGGCGTGCTCCCACTCTCCGCCCGCCAGAAGGTCGCCGTCGTCGGGCCGCGGGCGGACGAACCCGGCGCGATGCTCGGCTGTTACTCGTTCCCGATGCACGTCGGCGTGCACCATCCGGAGGTACCGTTCGGGGTTTCGGTTCCGACAGTGCTCGAAGCACTCGGAGAACACCACGACGTCACCTATGCGCTCGGCTGCCCGGTCCTTGGTGGCGAGGACGCGGACATCGCCGAAGCCGTCATCGCCGCCAAGGACGCGGACGTCTGCGTCGCCGTGCTCGGTGACCGCGCGGGCCTGTTCGGCGGTGGCACGTCGGGCGAGGGCTGCGACGTGCCGGACCTGAAACTACCGGGGCGGCAGGAAGAACTCCTCGAAGCCTTGCTCGGGACCGGCACTCCGGTGGTACTGGTGCTCCTTTGTGGACGGCCGTACGAGCTTTCGCGCCAAGTCGATCGGCTCGCGGCGATCGTGTGCGGTTTTTATCCCGGCGAAGAGGGAGCGGTGGCGCTCGCAGGTGTCCTCAATGGACGGATCAACCCCTCCGGCAGGCTCCCGGTCGGGTTCCCCGGCGAGAAGGCCTCCCAGCCGTCGACGTACCTGACGGCTCCGCTCGGTCAGCGCAGCGAGGTCAGCACGGTCGACCCGACACCGCTGTTCCCGTTCGGGCATGGACTTTCCTATGGCGCCGTCAGCTGGGACGACGTCACCGTGGCGGACTCTTCGTGGCCGACGGACGGCCGCTGCCGGGTCCGGGTGACGCTGAGCAACACGGGCGACCGCACCACGACGGAGGTCGTCCAGGTCTATCTGCACGATCCGGTGGCGGAGGTCGCGAGGCCGGTCCAGCAGCTGATCGCGGCGAAACGAGTCGAACTCGCTCCCGGCGCGACCGAGGTGGTCGAGATCGGGCTGCACGCCGATCTGACCTCCTACACGGGACGAGCGGGTACGCGGTTCGTCGAACCCGGTGACGTCGAACTGCGGGTCGGCGCTTCCAGTGCGCGGATCGTCGCGACGCTGGCCTGCACGTTGACCGGTCCGCGTCGGGAGGTCGGCTTCGATCGGGTGCTGGCCCCGGACTTCGCTTGAGGGGTAGCGGACGTTGCGAAAGCCACTTTCCCAACCTTCAACGTTGCGAAAGTGGCTTTCGCGACACGCCACCTTGCCTGCCCCTCACTGGAACCCGAAACCTGGGGTACGGGCTCAGCCGAACAGTTGCACGTGCAGGGAGAACGCGGTCGCGATCTCCGCCTGTGCCCAGAACCGGTGGTAGGTGAACGTCGGCGTCGCACCACCGTCCAGATAGGACTGGACCTTCGGCCACTGTGGATCGTCCCGGTAGAACGACCGGATGGACAGGAAGTCCGCGCCCGCCGCGATCGGATCACCGTTGGGCATGGTCCCGGTCCAGCCCGGCGGCACATACACACCTTCGCCGGTGGACGAGTCGTATTCGTCGTCGAACCGGTTGTAGTCCGTACGTGTCTCCGGGACCGCGATGCCGATCGAGTCGGTGTGCGCGAGCATCGCGTCGAGCAGTCGTTCGCCGACCGTCCGCGCCTGCGCGTTCCCGGACTTGGCGGCGTAGTTCAGCAGGATCTTCGAGTACGACGCCGCGACGCCGACGTCCTGGCTGTGGTTCAGCACCCGGACGCGCAGATTCGCGTTGCTCCCCGGCGTTGCCGGGTTCCACGTGTCGGGTTTACCGGTCCATTCCAGGTCGGACGGGATCCGGAAGTCCCCGCCGGAGCCGACCGTCGTGTTCGCGATGGCCCACGGCACCCACTTGTCGAGGATGCGTTTCGCCCGTTCGTCCCCGGTCAGCTGGTACAGCGCGGCGACCCGTTCCAGGCCCCACGCCTGGAACCCGAACCACCGGTTGGACGGCGGGTCGTGCCAGACGGGCTGCTGGTCGTAGTACATCCCGTAGAACGTCGACGAACCGGCGGGCGGAGTGGCGTACTGGCCGTCCCAGCTGTTCGTCGCGCCACCGGCGATGCCGCCGTCGGCGGATTGCAGCCACTGCAGGAATTCCAGTTGCCGGTCCAGGCTTTCCGCCCAGTCCGTCGCGCCGGTCGCCGAGACCGGTTTCAGCGCCGGGTCGTTGGCGAGCGCGTGCGCGGCGAGCGGGTTCTGGTAGCCCTGATGCGCCGCGCCGTCACCGATACGCCACGCCCAGCCCGCCGACGTGTCGGTGGCGCCACCCCAGGCGTAGTACCACGACATGAGGTAGTGCGAGCTGTTCTTGCCACTGCCCGCCGGGCACGTGCTGGGACCGACGCAGCCGCCGATCTTCTTGAAGTACTTGTCGAACATGGCGTACCGCAGATAGTCGCCCATCTTCGACGCCTTCCTCACCACGCCTGCCACCTCGGCGCCCTTGCCCTGCGCGGTCGCCCACTGGTTGGCGAGGTGCGCCACCTGGACGGCACGCGCGTCGGCGTCGGGCGCGTTGGTGTACTTCCATTGCTTGGCGTAGCTCGCGTCCTTGGTGAACAGGTCGAGGTACCCGTTCGGCCCGCCGTGCGCGAACGTGTCGCAGGAAGGCTGCGGGATGGTCTCCCACACCGATTCGCTGGACCCGCGCTGGTAGGTGTTGATGTACGCGGGAGCGGTGGTGCCGTCGCCACAGTGGCCGAAACCGTACGTGTTGTCGACGTCCAGCAGCCAGTGCATGCCGTAGACGTCCGAGGTGCCGTACGCCTGGCGCAATTCGCCCGCGATCGGGTCGGACCCGACCGGGACGCCGCCGTCCAGGACCGCCGGATACCGGTCCATCCTCGGGTGCTCCGGCGCGTAGGTGGCCGGGTCGGCGGCGTTGTACTTGTCGTTGGTCGGCTGGTCGGCGTGCGCGGGGATGATGAACTTCTCCATCGACGCCCACGCCTGGTTGAACGGCGCCCAGTCACCTTCGAGCTGTCCGTACGCGGCTTCCAGCCACAGGTAGTAGCTGAACGCCTCGGACGTGGTCTGGTGCCCGTGGTCCGGCGCCTCGACCAGCAGCGTCTCCACCGAGTGGTACGGCACGAGCAGGCCGCCGAAATTCCGGAAGTAGCCGCTGTCCGGGTCCTTCACCTTGTGATACTGCTCGAGGAAGGCGGCCCGGTAGTCCGAGGCGGAGGCGTCGATCTCCGCCACGTCGAGGGTGGCCGCGGTGAGCCCGGGCCCGGTGATCGAGAACGCGGCGGTGGCGAGCGCGCCGCCGTTCGCCGAAGAAGCGATCGTCACGGGTTTCGCCGTGTTCCAGCTGTCCTGGTCGAACGTGAGCGTCGCGGGCGTTGCCGTGAGATCGGCGCTGCCCGCGGTGCGTGTCACGTTCAGCGTGACCGGACCCGTCGGCCGGGTCGCGAGTTTCACGCCCACTTCCGCCGTGCCGCCCTGCTTGACGCGGACCGTCGACGGGGTGGCGACGACCGTCGGCGCGGCCAGCACCCGCACCGCGACCGGAGCGGAAACCGTTGCCGCGCCGAGGTTGTCGATCGCCCGTGCGGTGACCGAGTACTCGCCGGCCGTCGCGCCGGTCCACGTGTACTCGAACGGAGCGGTGGTATCGGAGCCGAGCCGGGTGGTGTCCGCGTAGAACTCCACCGAGGACACCGAACCGTCGCCGTCGGCGGCGGACGCCGCCAGTTCGATCGGTGACGACACGGCGAACGTCGTGTTGTTCTCCGGCTTCGTGAGCCGCACCGTCGGTGCCGCGTTCGGGCCGGCGCAGCTGACGCCGTTGACCTTGAAGTCGGCCGGCACCCGGTTCGTGGCACCGGTCTTCGCCGCGTTGAAGCCGAATTGGACGGACGCGCCGGGACCGATGCCGCGTTGCCAGTCCGCGCCACGGACGCTCACCGCGCCACCGGACTGCGTGTACGTGCCGTTCCACAGCTGGGTGATCCGCTGTCCGTCGGCGAAGCTCCAGGTCAGGTTCCAGTCGGGGATGGCGTCGCCGCCTTCGTTGCGGATCGAAACCGTCGCGCCGAAACCGCTGTCCCATTCACTGCTGATCTTGTACGTCGTCGTGCAGGACACCGCGGCCGCCGAGGCCGTCGGCACGACGCCGGTGGTGACCGCCGCGGCGAGGGCCACGGTGGCGGCCAGCGCCGTGACGGGACGTGCTCTGGTGGAACGCGCCAAGGGTCGTGATCTCACAGGTCCTCCTCGTCCGAGCGGATTTCCGGCAACCTCAAAGAAGGTGGGTCAGCGGGAGTGGATGAGTCTGAGAGCGCTCTCATGAGCGTAGCGCCGGACCGTCCGATTTGTAAGAGCGAACTTCGGGAAGGTGTTGTGATCCGGCCGTTTTCGGAGTAGAGCAGAAAAGCATGAGGCGACTCGCCATCACATTGTTGATCTCCGCCGGAATACTCGCCGGCTGTTCCACGCCGCCGCCGACGGCCACCGCCGGCGCCGAAGCGCTCGGTGTCCGACTGACCACAATGGACGATCTCGTCGAATGGATCGGCGAGACCGCAGGGGATTGCGCCGAGGTCTCCCGACGGGAGGTCGGAGCGCTGCGCACGTTCGTCGGTCCGGATATCGCCGCGCGCTTTCAGCCGTATGTGGCCGAATGGGCCACCTGCCGGGTGTCGCCGGAATTCCCGGTCGTCGGTCTCCTCCTCTTCGGCGGCGACGAGCAGCGAAGATTTCAGGAATCCTGGCACAAGGCGATGACGGTGGGCGAGATCGCCGACGGGCCGACCTTCGCCTTCGGCAACGGTTTCGCGGTCTCCGCGGGATTTCTCGGTGTGAGCAAGCTCGGGCTGTACTACTTCCGTTGCGGATCCCTCGATCCTCGGGTGCGCCAAGTGCCTTCGGACGTGGCGGGATGCATGTTCGTCAACCCGGAGCACGGGCACGGACACCATTGAAGCCGCCGCTTCAATGGTGTCCAGGGTGCTACGGGCTCGAGCAGGTCAGCTCCGGCGCGGCGATGGTCCCCGTCGCGTTGGCGGTCAACCCGAACGAGCGGGTGGTGCCCGCCGGTAGTGACCCGTTCCAGCCCGCGTTGCCCACGGTGGCCCGCGCGCCGTCCAAGGTGAGGGTGCCGTTCCAGACGCTGGTGATCGTCTGTTCCGCCGGAACGGTCCAGCCGACCCGCCAGCCGGACAGTGTCGTCGTGCCGGGGTTGGTGACGGTCACTTCCGCTTGGTACCCACCGCCCCAGTTGCCGGTCGTCGCCCACTTCGCCGTGCACGCGCCGTTGGGCGGCTCTCCGGGATCGGGGGGATCGTCGACGACGCCGACACCGGTGACCTCGCCGTTGCCACCGTCGAACACGACGTCGGAGCAGCCGTAGAACGTCTCGGTGCTGTCGGATCGCTTCCAGACCGAGTAGACGACATGCTTGCCCGACTTGGCCGACGGGAAGTTCCCGGTCCACTTGTACTGGCCGTCCACACTGCCGACGTTGCCGCTCACCTGCGGGTGATCGACGGTGAGGAACGGCTGATCTTCGAGGTCGTCCCAGCGCAGTGCCCGGCTCGGGTCGTACCCGTCCTTGGTGACGTACAGGTAGAACCAGCCGGGGTGGGCGGCCCACGCGTTGTAGGAGAAACCGAACGACGCGCCGGCCGTCAAATGGGTCACCGGCCAGTTCCCCGTGCGGTCGTAACCCGTGAAGTTCGGATTCCCGCCCGAGCACAGCTGCCCGTCCGGGATGAATCCCTCGGTGCGGCCCGCGCCGTCCGAGCGGAGTACGGAGAACCAGTTGTAGAGCGAGTTCTCCCCGCTTTGCGCGACGGCCGCCTTGCACGCCGAGTTCTTCGCGACGATGTTGCCCTGTGGCGTCAGTCCGTCCTGCCAGCAGAAGAACGTCCTGCTGCCCGGTTTCATCAACGCGCCGTGTGCCGACGCCGATGGAGCGTTCAGTGTCGCGGTCACGAGGCAAGCCGCCATCGTGGTGACGACGGCCAGTATTGCGGTCATTGCCTTTCTGGGTCTCATAGCGCCTTCTTTCCGACAAGGACTGGGAGCGCTCCCAGTGTCGGCACCTTAGCGTGGGCCCCGCGTCGGGGGAACAGGGCCGATCGAGTGAGAATCGCCCGGTATCGGCGATTTCGCGTAACGGTCTTCCCTGCCGGGCGGCGCCGGGTTAAATTGTGGGAGCGCTCCCAAGAATTCGGCCCTCCGAAAGGATCACGTCGTGGTGATCGACAATTGGCGTGTGCTGCTTCCCGCTGTTCTCATCGCGACCGTCGTAGTCGCTCCGGGAGCAGCATCCTCGGCGGCGGAGTACGAGCGGATCGTGAACGGCGACTTCTCGTCAGGTGGCGTCGACCCTTGGTGGGCCGGTGCGAATACCCGTGGCTCGGTGAAAGACGGGGAGTATTGCGTCGATGTCACCGGCGGCACGGCGAACGGGTATGACGCCTTGTCCGGCCAGAACGGCGTGCCGTACGAGGCGGGCCAGTCGTACACGCTGAAATTCGACGCGCGGGCGACCGTCGCGCAACCGCTTTCCGCGGTCGCGGGAGAGGCCGTCGATCCGTATCGGCAGATCGCGCGGACCGATGTGACCGTCACGCCCGTCAAGCAGACCTTCACGCTGACCTTCGTGTCCACATTGGACTTCCCGGCGGCGGGAAACGGCCAGTTCGCGTTCTGGTTCGGCGGCCAGTCGTTCGGCAACACCGTCTGTGTCGACAACGTTTCGCTCGTCGGTGGTGTGCTGCCGCCGCCGGGCGTGGAACCCGCCGGGCCACTGCGGGTGAATCAGGTCGGCTACGTGCCCGGCCTACCCAAACAAGCGACCCTCGCGACCGCCTCGGCCACCCCGCTGACCTGGACGCTGCGAGACGGCGCGGGTGCGTCCGTCGCCACCGGCCAGACCATTCCGAAGGGCCACGACGCGGCGTCGGACGAGAACGTCCACACCATCGATTTCTCGTCCTACGACAGGCAGGGCAGCGGCTACACACTGAGCGTCGGCGATGACGTGAGCCGCCCGTTCGACATCTCCCCGACGGCCATGACCCGGCTGCGGTACGACTCGCTCGCGTTCTTCTACCACCAGCGCAGCGGCACGCCGATCGAAGCGCGGTACGTGGGGGAGGACTACGCGCGACCTGCCGGACATGTGAACGTGGCACCGAACCGGGGAGACGACGACGTACCGTGCCGGGCGGACCTGGATTGCGGGTACACCCTCGACGTTCGCGGCGGCTGGTACGACGCCGGCGACCACGGCAAGTACGTGGTGAACGGCGGCATCGCCGCGTGGCAGCTGCAGAACGGCTACGAGCGGGCGGCGCTGCACGGTGACAAGGCGGCGCTCGGTGACGGCACTCTCGCCATTCCCGAACGGTCGAACGGTGTGCCGGACGTGCTCGACGAGGCGCGGTGGGAGCTCGAGTTCCTGCTGAGCATGCAGGTTCCGGACGGACGGCCGTTGTCCGGTATGGCACACCACAAGATCCACGACGAGCAGTGGACCGGCCTGCCGACCTTGCCGCATCAGGACCCCCAGCCGCGCAGGCTGTCCGCGCCGAGTACCGCGGCGACCCTGAATCTCGCGGCGGTGGCGGCACAAGCGTCGCGACTGTGGGCTCCCTACGACGCCGCGTTCGCGGCCCGCGCGCTGTCCGCCGGTGAAAAGGCCTACGCGGCGGCGAAAGCGCATCCCGGCATGATCGCCGACCCGGACGACGGCGTCGGCGGCGGCTCGTACAGCGATCCCACGGTGACCGACGAGTTCTATTGGGCCGCGGCCGAACTGTACGTGACCACCGGACGGTACCGCGCGGACGTGACGGATTCCCCGCTGTTCGGCGGAAAGAGCTTCAACGCGCGCGGCTTCGACTGGGGTGCCACGGGTGCGCTCGGCGACATCTCCCTGGTGCTGGCGCCGCGCGAAGTGTCCACAGAGGACATTCGGTCCGCGATCGTCACGACGGCGGACGCGCATCTCGCGAACATGGCGTCCGCCGGGCATCCGGCGCCGTACCGGACCGGCGACGGGGGATACGAGTGGGGATCGAACGGCTTGGTCGCCAACAACGGCATGCTGCTGGGCCTCGCCTACGAGCTGACCCACGCGGCGAAATACCGGAATGGCGCGTTCGCCGCGATGGACTACCTGCTGGGCCGCAACCCGGTCGATTTCTCCTATGTCTCCGGGTGGGGTGACCGGCCGGTGCGCAACGTGCATCACCGGCATTGGGCGAACCAGAAGGACCCGTCGCTGCCGACCGCGCCGCCCGGTGTGCTGTCCGGCGGGCCCAACAGCGCGTTGCAGGACCCGGTCGCGCAGCGGCTGCTGCCCGGCTGCGCGCCTCAGCGGTGCTGGGTCGACCACATCGAGGCGTACTCGCTCAACGAGGTGACGGTCAACTGGAACTCGGCGTTCGCGTGGCTTTCGAACTGGGTGGCGGAACACTCCGCCGCGGCGCCGGCGGCGGGCTGCCAGGTGACCTACACGGCGTCGGTCTGGCAGACCGGGCTGTCCGCGGCGCTCACCGTGAAGAACACCGGCACGACCGCGTGGGACGGCTGGGCGCTGACTTTCGCCTTCGGTGGTGAGGAGCGGCTCACGCACGGCTGGAACGCCGCGTGGAGCCAGACGGGCGCGGCGGTCCGGGCGGGCAACGCGTCGTGGAACGCCGTCGTCGCGCCTGGCGCGTCGGTGTCCATCGGCTTCAACGCGAACAAGGCCGGTACCCACCGCTCACCGTCGGAGTTCACGGTCGACGGCGAGCGGTGCGCGCCAGCCTGAGTTTCCCGACGATTCTCCGGAGGTAGGAATGGCAGTCAAGATAAGGGCCGCGGTGATCGCCGCGCTCGCGGTCGTCCCCCTGACCGCGGGGACGGCGCACGCCGCTCCGGCCGGGTTCTACGTCGACCCGCAGACCAGCGCCGCCCGGTGGGTCGCCGCGAACCCGAACGACGGCCGGGCCCCGGTCATCCGCGACCGGATCGCGAACGTGGCGCAGGCGCGCTGGTTCACCACGACGAACACCGGCACGGTGCGCGGGCAGGTCGACGCCTTCGTCGGCGCCGCGGCGGCCGCGAACCGGATCCCGATCATGGTGGTCTACAACATCCCGAACCGCGACTGCGGCGGCGCCAGCTCCGGCGGCGCGCCGTCGCACGCCGCCTACCGCGCCTGGGTGGACGAAGTGGCGGCCGGTCTCGCCGGGCGGCCGGCGTCCATCGTGCTCGAGCCGGATGTGTTGCCCTTGATGACCAATTGCCAGAACGCCGGGCAACAGGCCGAGACCAGCGCGTCCATGGCGTACGCGGGCAAACGGCTCAAGGCCGGTTCGGCGGCGGCCAAGGTGTACTTCGACATCGGGCATTCCGCGTGGCTGTCGCCGGGTGAAGCCGCCGCGCGGCTGCGGAGGGCCGAGATCTCCGCCGCCGCGGACGGCATCTCCACCAACGTTTCCAACTATCGGCGAACCGCCGACGAAGTGGCCTTCGCGGGAGCGGTGCTCGCCGGGGTCGGCGACGGCAGGCTGCGCGCGGTCGTGGACACCAGCCGCAACGGCAACGGACCCGCGGGTTCGGAGTGGTGCGATCCGCCCGGCCGCCGGATCGGGACGGCCAGCACCACGAACACCGGGGACGGGCGGATCGACGCGTTCCTGTGGGTCAAACCGCCCGGCGAGGCCGACGGCTGTATCGCGGCGGCGGGCCAGTTCGTCCCGCAACGCGCCTACGAACTCGCGACTTCCTGAGTCAGGCGCGCTTCCCGCGCAGGGCGGATCCGGCTCAGCTGCACGAGGCTGAAGCCGAACAGCAGGACACCGAGCGGGACGTGGACCGCCGTCACGTGCGCGATCCCGAGGAACACCTGCAGCAGCGTGAGGCCGAGGAACACGGCCGCGGGCAGGATCGGCTTGGCGGAGCCGCCGCCCGGCCGCCACACGAGGACCGCGGTCAGCACGTGCAGCATCGAGACGACGAACAGCGTGTAGGCCGTGGCGCTGTGCAGGGTGTGGCCACTCGGCATGGTCAGCAGGAGACCGGCGGAGATCGGGGTGAGGAAGACGGCCAGGGTCTGCACGGCGATCGCGACGCGCAACGGGGTCGGCATGGGAACTCCTTCGAGTGGACGTGTCGCCACCTGGACGAGGGAGCCACCGGAAACGTGACACGGCCGGTGATCAGCGAACGCCGACGGCGAGCAGGGCGTCGAGCAGTTCCTCGGGTGTTTCGAGCTGCGGCAGGTGGCCGGTGCGGGGAAGCACGGTGAACGTCGACGCGGGCATGGCCGCCGCATAGGCCCTGCCGTACTCCGGACCGGCGATGCGGTCGCTCTCACCCCAGATGACGTGCACGGGAAGGGTGAGGCCGCTCAAGCGGCCGGCCAAGGTGGGATCGGCCATGGCCGGACCGGTGTAGCCGATCAGTGCCCGCAGATCCGGGCTCGGGCCGGTTCCGGAACCGGGGGCCTTGGCCGGATCGTGGTACGAGTGCGCCAGGAGTTCGGTGCGGGAAAAGCCGCTGACGTCGGTCAGCGGGTGTTCCGGTACGACGACACCGATCCCGTCGACGATCACCGCGCCGCTGACGCGCGGACTCCCCAGCAGGGCGATTTCGGCGGCGACCCAGCCGCCGAAGGAGTTGCCGAGCACGGTGACGTCCGTGAGGCCGAGCTGGTCCAGCAACTCGACGTAGGCCTTCGCCAGTGCGCGGACATCGGTGAGCTCGGCGGGTTTCGGGGTGCCGCCGAAGCCCGGGTGGGTGGGCAGCAGCACCCGGGCGCGATCGGCGAGCAGGCCGGCGAACGCGGTCATCGTCGCGAGACCGCCTCCGCCGTGCAGGAGCAGGAAAGGGCGGCCGCGGCCGCTGTCCTGGAACGTGATCTGAGTGCTCATCGGTACCTTCTCTCGACTCGTTATTTAAGGAACCGTATATAAGGTTCCTTAGATAAGCAAGCTGTCCTCGCTCAGGTAGGCTGCCGGACATGAGTCACCGCCCCGCCGACGTCGCCTTGGCCGTGAAACGCCTTCAGCACCGCCATCACCGAGCCTTGAGTCAGGCACTGGCACCGTTGGGGATCTCGCTGGTGCAGTGGGACACGCTGCGGCACCTGCACCGCGTGCCGGACGCGTCGCTGCACGACCTCGCGGTGCTGACCTTCCAGACCGACCAGTCCTTCGGGTCGTTGGCCGCGCGCATGGTCGACCGCGGGCTGATCGAACGCGTTCCGGGGCCGGGGCGGGCCGTGCGCCACCGGCTCACCGGAGAGGGCGAGCGGCTGCGAGCCGCCGGGCAGGACCTCGTCGACGGCGTCGTCGAGACCTCTTTCGAGTCCTTGTCGGCCACTCAGCTCGGTCAATTGGGCAAGCTGCTGGATGCCGTCCTCGGGTCCGACCCGGCGGCGTAGCGACGGCCTACTCGATGCCGCCCTCCCAGCGCCGCACCGTCCCGTTGTCACCGTCCACTGTGACCATGTCGCCGTCCCGCAGCCGCTTGGTGCCGTCGCCCGTCGCGAGCACCGCGGGAACGCGGTATTCGCGCGCGATGATCGCCGGATGGGACAGCAGGCCACCGGTGTCGGTGATCAGCGCGCCCACGCACGGGAACAGGACGGACCATTCCGCGGTGGTTTCCGGGCACACGACCACGTCCCCGGTCCGCAGCTTGCCGAAATCGGCCTCGTTCAGAATCACGCGCACCGGACCGGTGTAGGTACCGCGGGACGCAGCCAGGCCGTGCGCCACCGCCGACGCGTCCGGAGAGGTCTCCGCGCGGATGCCCGCGACCTCGCGCATCGACCACAATCCCGCTTCGACGACCTCGCGCGCGGGCTGCGGCAGCTTGGCGATCAAGTCCGCCGGTGGCGTCCGCTTCGTCTCCGCACCGTATTCCGTCGGGCCGGAATTCTGTTGTGCCCAAAGGAATTCTCCGGCGCGAGCGGCTTCCACCGCATGGAGGTCGACGTCGCGCCGAAGCGCGTCGATCACCTCGTCGAAGACAAGCGTCAGGACCCCTTCGGCCTGGCTGATCAGGCCGCGCCGCGCCAGCCGATCGCCGACGTGGAGCACAGCGCGGCGGAACAGGCCGCCGGCCACCTGGACCAGGTAGTTGCTGTCGTCACGAAGGGGATACACGGCCTGGGCGAGGCGCAGGACCGAATCGAAGGTTCCGGGGTCGGTGATCTTCGACCGGGCGTCGCGTTCGGCGGCGGCCCGTTCCCCCGCGAGAGCCTCCGCTTGTCCGTCCGGGTCGAAGCCACGGTCGAGCTGCCCACGCAGGAGGGCGACGAGAAGTTCGGGCCGCTCGGCCATCGCCGGGCTGCTGATGTCGATCCCGACCGTGCGCAGCCCGAAATCCCGCAGGTAGGTGTCGAACGCCGCCCCGAATCGCTCATCCGCGGTGCGGATCTCGTCGACGGTGGCGTCTTCGCGTCCGAGCGACTCCATGACCTCGGCGGAGGTCCGCGCCTGGGCGGCCAACGCGGCGAGGCGGTGAGCCGGTTCGGTCGTCATCCCGGGCAAGCCGTTGAGCAGGTCCAGCGTCTTCGCCGCGCTCCAGCCGAGTTGCCCGGCACAAAGCACGCCGAGCTTGCCGACCGCGAGGATTCCGACACCGCCGAGTTTGAAGTGCACTTCCATGGCTTTGTCCTCGACAGCGCGGATCTCCAGCAGATGTGCCAGCAGGTCCTCGTCGGACAGCGCGACCGGGTCGACCTCGTCGCGCAGCCGCCGCAGCGCGCCGGTGAGCTCGTCCCTCCACTCGCTGTGCCACAGGTCAACGCGGCGCTGAGGTTCGTCTTGGAACACGGCTCCCAGCACCTGCTGCAGTCGTTTCGCCATTTCGGCGGGTCCGTCGGGCATGACGAACCGCGAGTAGAGCCAGCCACCGATGTCTTCGAACGCCAGCCGCGTGCCCATGCTGAACGAGAAGAGGTAGCCGCTGGTGTCGTTGAGCGTGGGCAGCACCGTCGAACGGCGCAAGGGGGTCAAAGGGCTGGTGGTGTGGCTCGCCTTGGACCAGTGACCCGGCGGCGGGTCGACGACCATGGGAACGGCGGTGACGCCTGGTTCGGGCAACGCCGTGATCGGACGGGCCTGCAGCAACCAGACTCGATCCCGCGCTATCGCCCACTCGATGTCCTGCGGAGCGTCGAAGAGCTTCTCGATCTCCCTGGCCAGCTCGGCGATCTTGGCCGCCTGTGCGGAATCGATCGCTTCCTCGGTCCCGGCGACCTGGCCGGCCACTGACTCCCGCACCGACCATTCGTCCGGCGAGACCAGTCCCGACACCAAGCGGTCGGCGAGCCCTCGAACCGCGTTGATCCGCACTTCCCCCCGATCTCCCGTGACCGGATTCGCGCTGAACGCGACTCCCGCCGCCCTCGCGTCCACCATGCGCTGCACCAGGACCGCGACGCGCGGAACGTCGTCACTCCGCCAGTCCTCCGCCCGGTACATCGAGACCCGGTCGGAGAACGCCGACTGCCAGCAGGTCCGGATGGCCGATTCGAGTGCTTCCCGTCCGCGTACGTCGAGCACCGAGTCGTACTGGCCCGCGTAGGACATCCCGGCGAGGTCTTCGTCCACGGCCGAGGAGCGCACCGCCACCGGACCGTCACCGAGCGCGGCGAACACCTCGTCGATCGCCGCGACCACGCCGTCCGGCAGCGCGGCCTTGCCGAGGTCCGGCCGGGCCATCCCGGAATCGTCCAGCCGCAACACGTCCTGGAACGCGTCGACGGTCAGGACACGCCCGTCCGGTACGGCCATTCCCGCGGTCAGCAACTCGCCGAGCACGGCCGCCTTCCGGCCGACCGACTCGGCATCCGCGACGCTCGTCCCCCGCAACTCGGTCACATAGTTCTTTCCGGTCATCCGGCCCTCCTGAAAGGCGAGTTCATCGTGGGACTTTCGTCAGCACCGCGGCGGAGTTGAATCCGCCCTCGCCGCGAGCCAGGACGAGTGCGGTACGCACCTCGGCTGGGCGGGCTCGTCCGACGACCAGGTCGAGGCCGTATCTCTCGGCCGGGCGGATGTTCGTGGCCGGCGGGATCACACCGTCGCGTATGGCCAGTACGGCCGTCACGACGTCGAGCGCGGCGCCTCCCGCGATCAGCCTGCCGGTCATCGTCTTCGGAGCGGTGACCGGAACCGCCCGGTGCCCGAACAGCGCAACAATGGCTTCCGCCTCCCGCTCGTCCAGTGCGGGGATCCCCGTCGCGTCGGCGAACACGACGTCGACGTCGCCCGCCTCCACACCCGCGTCGGCCATCGCGAGCTCCGCGGCACGACCGAGGTTCGGCGGTTTTCCCGAACCCGGGCGAGGGTCGAACGTGGACGCGCAACCCGCCACGATGCCGTAGCCGCGGACGCCTCGCGCCTTCGCGCTCGCGTCGTCCTCAAGGACCATCATGGCCCCGCCTTCCCCGGGAACATAGCCACCCGCGCGGTCGTCGAAAGGAAGATAGGCCGCCGCGGGGTCAGCCGATGGGCTCAAGGCGCCGGTGGATTGCAGGCACACCACCGCGTAGGGCGACAACGGCGCCTCGGTGCCGCCCGTGACGACCAAACGCGCGCCCGAACCGAGTACCCGGCGAGCGTGGGCGAGCGCGTCCAGGCCTCCCGCCTGTTCGGAGGCCAGCACTCCGCACGGACCGCGCATTCCGTTGCGGATCGAGATCTGCCCCGTGGTGGCCGCGTAGAACCACGCGATGGACTGGTACGCGGTGACGTGCTCCGGCCCGGTGCTCCAGAGCCTGCCGAGTTCGCGCTGACCGAATTCGTTGCCCGCGCTGGAACTCGCCGTGACGACGGCCATCTCGTACTCGTCGAAGTCTTCGCGGCCCGCGGCGTCCAGACCCGCGTCGAGCAACGCGGAATCCGACGCGTACAAGGCCATCTGTGTCCATCGGTCGGTTTGGATCGCCATCCGGCTGGTGAGATGGTCGGTCGCTGTGAATCCCGGGACCTCGCCCACCACCTTGGTGGGATAGCCGGTGGCGTCGAATCTGGTCAACGGGCCGAGCCCGCTCATGCCCGCCAGTGTCGCCGCCCAGTAGTCCTCCACGCCGAGCCCGTTGGGCGCCACCACGCCGATACCGGTGATGACCGCGGTCACGCCGCACGCTCCGGCGAGGCGAGCAGGACCGCGCTCTGGAAGCCACCGAATCCGCTGCCGACGGACAGCACCGTGTCCAGCCGGACGTCCCGCGCGGTGATCGGGACGTAGTCGAGGTCGCACTCGGGATCCGGCGTGTGCAGGTTCGCGGTCGGGGGCACCACCTGATGGGTCAGCGCCAGCGCGCACGCGGCCAGCTCGATCGCGCCGATCGCGCCGAGCGAGTGCCCGACCATCGATTTGATCGAGCTCACCGGAACGTCGTACGCGTGCGCGCCCAGACTGCGCTTGAACGCCGCCGTCTCGTGACGATCGTTCTGCCGCGTACCCGAACCATGGGCGTTGACGTACCCGATGTCCCCGGCGTTGATCTCCGCCTGATCGAGACAGCGCGTGATCGCCTCCGCCATCTCCCGCCCGTCCGGTCGGAGCCCGGTCATGTGGAAGGCGTTGCTGCGGTGGGCGTACGCGCTGACTTCGGCGTATCGGTTCGCGTTGCGGGCCCGCGCGTGTTCGTGCTCCTCGAGCACGAACACGGCGGCTCCCTCACCGAGGACGAAGCCGTTGCGATCCCGATCGAACGGCCGGGACGCGTGCTCCGGGTCGTCGTTGTTCGTCGACGTCGCCTTGATGGCGTCGAAGCTGGCCGCCGAGATCGGGGAGATCGGCGCGTCGGTCGCCCCCGCCACCATGACATCGGCGTCGCCCCGCGCGATCAGGTCGGCCGCGTACCCGATCGCGTCCAGGCCCGATGTGCATCCGGTGGACACCGTGGTGACCGGTCCTTCGGCGCCGCACAGCCACGCGACTTCCGCCGCGAAGGTGCTCGGCACCAGGTAGCCGTACAACTGCGGCACGCCATACGAGTGGTCGACCACCCATCGCCCGCCGCCGTCGCTCACGACGTTGTACTCCGTCTCGAGCCCGATCGTGGCACCGACCGCGCTGCCGATCGTGACCCCGACCCGCTCGGACCGTTCAGCACCCCACTCGATCCCGCTGTCCGCGATCGCCTCGCGGGCACAGACGATCGCGAACTGCGTCGCGCGGTCCATCCGGCGGATCTCCTGTGGCGACAAGCCTTCCTGCTCGGGGGCGAAATCGCATTCGGCCGCGATCCTGGAACGGAACCGGCTGGCGTCGAAGGAGGAGATCGGTCTCGTCGCGGTACGGCCGGCGACGAGGAGTTCCCAGAACGCCTTGGTGCCGGGATCGCCAGGGGCGACCACGCCGATACCGGTGATCACGACCCGGCGCCCGCGATTCATGACCTCTCCTGCACGGACAGCTGCGCGTGGTGCGGGTTCGGCAGGTCCTCGGTGTCCACATGGCCCAGCTCGGGCCGTGGCGCGAGTGGGCACAGGTGGAAGACCGCCTCGGCGGGTTCCGCGCCGGGATTCTCCACCCGGTGCGGCAAATGCCGCGGGATGAGAGCACCCTCACCGCTGTGGAGCTCGATCGGCTCACCCGTCGTTCTGACGACGAGCGAACCCTTTGTCACGTAAAGAAATTCTTCCGAGTACGGATGATAGTGCTCGGAGACGAATTCGCCGGCGCCGAGTGTCAGCACGCCAAGGAAGCCGGTCTCCGCGCCCGCGGTCTGTGGTCCGAGCACGACCCTGATCTCGCCACCGCGCCGCCGATTCGCCACGACATCGCCGACGGCCACTTTCCTGATCGCCAATTCCGTCAACTCTCTACTCGTCGGAGGGGTCGCCGCGAGCCTGCTCCCGGCCTCTCGGAAAACACTGGAAAAATGAGCGACTGGTGAGTCTTCCCGGTGAACTCAGGCTTCTTCACCGTTGCTTCAGTCCTTTTCGAGTCACCGGGGCGAGCATCGTGCTCGACGGAAAGGAAGTGCGGTACATGGCGGAGTTATTCCTCCCGCTGGCCTTGCTCGGGAACAGTCTGACGGCCGGTGGCCTGCTGGTGGTGATGGTGAGCAGTGCCCCGTTGCGCCTCGCGCTGCCCGCCGACCGCGCCGTGCAGGTGCACCAGCTGCTGACCAGACCGATGGAGCCGCTCATGCCGACGTGCATGGCCCTCGGCATCGTCAGCGACGTCGCGTTCCAGTTCACGACGGAACATCACGCGGCGGGCATCCTCTGCGGTATCGCGGCGACCATGCAACTGAAGGCCGTTCTGGTCTCACTGACCAAGAACGTCCGCATCAACCGGTGGATGGCGAGCCTTGATCACACCGACCTGCCGGACGATTTCGCCGAACGCGATCCGCGTGCGGAATGGCGCAAGTGGAACAAGGTCCGTGCCCTGTGCGCGCTCTGCGCACTGTTACTGAACATCGTCGTCGTCGGCCTGATGATCTGAATCGGTGAAAACGCTGGAAAGGCGGAACATGAGTGTGACTCTTCGGTCCGAAGTGGACCGCGAGACGGTCCTTCGGATCATGCAGGGCTACCGGGACACCAGCCTCCTGCGCACCGGCCTCGACCTCGGTGTGTTCGACGCGCTGGCGGACGGGCCCGCACGACCAGGGCAGCTGGCCGATCGGCTGGAGGTGAACGAAAGAGGCATCCGCATCCTGCTGAACGCACTGGTCGCACTGGGTTTGCTGCGCCGGGAGGACGAGGCGTTCGCGCTCGCGCCGGGTACGGACGGATTACTCGTCAGCGGCAGGCCCGGATACCTCGGGCATCTCAAGGACGTGCTCGCGGGCGACCACGAGTGGGACACCCTGAAGGTACTCGCGGAGGCGGTCCGCCGCGGGGGCTGTGTCGTCGGTGAGAACGCCGAAACACCCAACTTCGAGTACTGGGAGGACTTCGCCAACCACGCCACGGCGGCGACCGGGCCCACCGCGCGGCTGGTGACGGACGTGCTGGCCGCCCGGCTGACCGAACTATCCGAAGTGGACATCCTGGATGTCGCTTGTGGACACGGGCTGTACGGCTACACCATCGCCGAGAGGCTCGCGCACGTCCGGATACACAGCCTCGACTGGCCGAACGTGCTGCCGATCACCGAACGGCGCGCGAAGGAAATGGGCGTGCACGACAGGGCGAGCTTCATCAGCGGCGACATGTTCGAGGTCCCGCTCGGCGGCCCGTACGACGTGGCACTGGTGACCAACGTGCTGCACCATTTCTCGGCGGCGAAGGCCACCGAGCTGCTGACCCGCGTACACGACGTGATCAGGCACGACGGGCAGCTGGTGACGGTCGGGTTCACGATCGGCGACGAGCCGCCGGAGCAGGAGCCCGTCCCGCATCTGTTCTCCGTGCTCATGCTGGCCTGGACCACAGGCGGGCAAGTGCACACCGAACAGGAGTACGAGCGGATCCTGCGCGACAGCGGCTTCGCGCCGCCGCGGGAGTACCGGTTGCCGGGTGTCCCGATGCGTGTCCTCGTCTCGGACAAAGCGTGAACAGGGAAGGAGGTCGTATGCGCAGGACCCTCATCATCGCCCGGTTCGACCCGGCGGACGCCGATGCCATCGCCGAGATCTTCGCCGAGTCGGACGCCACCGAACTGCCGCATATGCTCAACGCCTCGTCCCGGACCCTCTTCCGGTTCCACGACCTGTACGCGCATCTGATCGAAGCCGACGGCGATCTGACCGCGGGGCTGGACGACGTGCGCTCGCACCCATTGTTCCACGACCTCAACGAGAAGCTCGGCAAGTACGTCCGGCCGTATGACCCTGGCTGGAGCGGGCCGAGTGACGCGATGGCGAACGAGTTCTATTCGTGGCGGTCCGACCGGGTGAGGAGTCCAGGTGGCAGCGCACACTGACAACAGCGTCCTCATCGACGCGCCGATCGATCTCGTCTGGGACATGACCAACGACATCCCGTCGTGGCCCCGGTTGTTCAGTGAATACGCCGAGGCGACCGTTCTCGAAGAGTCCTCCGGAACGATCCTGTTCCGGCTGGCGATGCATCCCGACGAGAACGGCAAGGTCTGGAGCTGGGTCTCCGCACGCACGCCGGATCCGGGCAGCAGGACCGTTCGCGCGCACCGGGTCGAGCCGGGACCGTTCAAGTACATGTGGATCTACTGGGAATACACCAAGACCGAAGACGGCGTCCTGATGCGCTGGGTCCAGGACTTCGAAATGAAGCCGGCCGCGCCGGTGACCGACACGCAGATGCGCGACCGCATGAACACCAATACCGCCGGGCAGATGCGGCTGATCAAGGAAAAGGTCGAGGCCGCCGCCCGTGCGTCACTCGGCACGAACCATTGAGCCTGATGGCGGAGCTGAGGCTTTGTCCGGAGAGTAGCCATACGCGTGAACCCGCCCCGGCCGAAGGCCCCGCTATCGCGGTGGCGGGCGTGCCCTGCCGACGTCGATCGCGGACGCGGGTTCACCAACTGACACTGAGGGGAGAAGAACGATGGATCTGGGACTGGCCGGGAAGAGGGCTCTGGTGACCGGAGGCACCCGTGGCATCGGCCGCGGGATCGTGCTGGCCTTGGCACGCGCGGGATGCGACGTGGTCACCTGCTACCGCACCGACAGCGAGGCCGTGATCTCGCTTGAACGCGAGCTCAAGGAGATCGGCGGCACGCACCACGTCGTGCAGGCCGACGTCAGCGATCCCGAACAGGTGAGCAGGCTGATCGACGAATGCGAGCCGGGTGGGCGTCTCGACATCCTGGTCAACAACGCCGCGGTGATCAACCACGTGCCATACGTCAACCTGTCCATCGAGGAGTGGAGGCGGACCCTCGACACCAACGTCACCGGCCCGCATCTGGTGATCCAGACGGCGCTTCCCCTGTTGGGCAAGGGATCGTCGGTGATCGGGATCAGCTCCAAGTCGATCGACGTCGGTATCCCGCTGAGGGCGCACTACACCGCGACCAAGGCCGCGCTGCACGGGCTCTACCGGTCGCTGGCCAAGGAACTGGGTGGCGAGGGCATCAGATTCAACATCCTGTCCCTCGGCATGACGCACACCGAACAGATCGACGCGCTGCCCGCCGCGCAACGCGATGCCATGATCAGCCGCTACGACGCGATGACCGCCCTCGGTCGCTGGGGGACACCGGACGACGTCGCGGGAGCGGTGCTGTGGCTGGCCAGTGATCTGGCGGCTTACGTCACCGGAGCGGTGGTCGCGGTGGACGGGGGGATCTCCTGATGGCGGACGAGCAGGTCTTCCGGGTCATGTTGCGGATGGAGATCAAGCCGGGGCTCGAGGAGGAGTTCGAGGAGCTCTGGATACGGATCGCCGACGCGGTGACCACGCATCCCGCCAATCTGGACCAGTGGCTGTCCCGCTCCGACGAGAAAGGGATCTATTACATCGTCAGTGACTGGACGAACGAAGCCGGTTTCCGCGCGTTCGAGCAGAGTGAACGGCATCTCCGTCACCGTGAGCGGTTGCATCCGTTCCGTGAGCGCGGCTCGATGGACACCATGCATGTGGTGGCCCATATCGACAGCAGCAGACTCGGGTTCGAATCCCACGCGCTGTGGGAGGCCGCGGGATGATCGCGCGGATCCGGGTGCTGTTGTACTACGCGAGCACTGACGACGAGGAGATCGAGGCGGTGT
>Ga0307518_10000222_pt1 | contig 42984 bp, 57 predicted proteins | sample 25_EM_MG_FD_203889 | JGI IMG/M metagenome (GOLD analysis project Ga0307518, IMG submission 203889) | Populus trichocarpa ectomycorrhiza microbial communities from riparian zone in the Pacific Northwest, United States - 25_EM | ecosystem: Host-associated > Plants > Roots > Unclassified | place... | reverse complement strand
TTTACCTATTCCCTCACAGGCTGGGAGGGTTCTGCTGCAGATGCCCGTGTCTACGACGATGCGATATCAAGCGATCTACGGATTCCACCTGGAAAGTACCTGCTAGCAGACGCAGGCTACCCACTCCACATGCAGCTTCTAGTCCCATACCGGGGTGTTCGATATCACCTAGCAGAATGGGGTCGGGCGAATGTACGGTATGTGTATTTTCATATAACATTGATCTATGTGATCTAACCCTTTCCAGGCCACGCAGTCGTGAAGAACTCTTTAACCTCCGCCACGCCTCTGTCAGAATATATGGCCACTACGTGGCAAACTCACAAGACTGATTACAGTTATTAGTTTTGATATATTACTTGTTCTACCTACAAGATAAATACTTCGTAGTCGTACCATGTATAATCATCGCATTTGGACCTGGTTTGCACCCATCCACCCATCGTGGTCACCCCGATCGACTCAGCACGCGAATTCTAACAGCCTCAGCCCGAAATGTTATTGAACATATTTTTGGTGTCCTGAAACGCCGTTATCGCGTCCTTCAATTACCCCTGGAGTATAGCCTTGAAATTCAGTCTCGCCTACCTGCCAGCCTCGCTGCTGTCCATAATTTTATCCTTATCCACACCCCCGTTGACGGTAATGCACCTGACAATACCGATGAAGTTGAGGTTGGTGGCGACGAACACTTGTATCAAGGGGGAGATCCATTTGCAGCAGGTGATGGTGAGGAAAATCATGCAAATGTAGGTGTTGAGGCAGGTGTAATGCGTGATGACATGGCACAGCGGATGTGGGACGACTACCAGGCAATACTATTGGGTCGAGAGGATCTGGGTGACTCGGACAGTTCAGATATTTTGGACGGCATTGATGCCCTTCATTTGTAGTACTCTTTCCATAGGCCAGAATGCATTCATTTGTTGCTACTTACAAGTACAGGCAAACGAGTTTACAACAAAGTACGTAGCGGTGTCAACATCAACCAACAATTTCTGCATACAGATCTGCTGCATATTCGCAACGGATGGCATTGTCATCTGGGAGGGAAAGATATTGAGTGGCATATGCAGGGTTGCGAGGAAATTGCTTTCTCAAAAAGCGTCGATGGTCAGCTGGCATTGTCGGGTGTAGATAAAGCAATGTTGTCGCCTCTTGGACACACTTGAGGGGGTCCACAAATTTGGTGGTGATGGAGTTGTCAAAGTGACGGATGGTTGAGTCAAAGGCATGGATAGCAACGCTCAAGTTTTCATGCTTCTTTCCACCCGGTGCAGTCCAATTGCCTGTACGGCTACGCTTGCTGGTGGTAGTACGCATTGAGGATGTTGATACAGTAGAGATTGGTGCCTGTGAGAAAAGCAGCGAATTGTCGGCGTCATCCTGAGACATGGTCTCGAGAGTGCGTTTGTTGGAGGTTGATTGGGGCTGCACAGTCGTAGGTGGATGATTCGCTGAAGTTGAAGGTAAGGCAAAATTGATGGCCGTTGCAGTGGAAGCAACGGCATCATTGATGAGAGATGGGTCAATATTAAAGTTGGCGATGGACGCTGACGTCAATGTTAATCCTGGTACAGAAAAGAGATGGTCTGACTCACCATCATCGAGCTCGGAGACATCTTGATCACCAGCAACACTGGGTGCGCTCACTGAGATGTCAATGCTACCTGGGTGGTATGCATTGGCACCGGTGGCGCCCCCACCAGGGATGATCTTCTCCATTTTGTCCAGATATTTCCAGCCACAGTTCCGGAAGTCCTTCATGGCAATGTTTAGCTGGAGCAGGATCAGTGAATAGTCTATCAACCAATGTTAAAGACATACCTTGTTAGCAACATGAGCGTCAAACACTGCAGTGGATGCATCGCCATGGATGTCTGCGCCTCTTATATTGTCCCAATGTACCCCCGATTTCCTACGCCAGACACAGATCGCTGAATACTTCTGTTTAAGCTGTCGGTCACCGATCAGTATAATGGAGAATTTGGCAGTGGAGTGTGCGCTTACCAGTGACCATCTATTCCTAACACTTTTCAGATCCTTTGCCCTGCCACTAACGTAGTAGGGCCTGAGGTGCACTACTGCAGCACTCAACGTAGCTTCCTTGAAATTGCCACCATCACCACCCTCTGAACAATGGTCATAAAGAAAGTCAACAAGCTGGTCAACTTCAATGGTCTCCCACTTGACACACGGTTGAGTTGACTGGGTCTCCTGTGCCATGACTGTAGATGCAGTGTGGAGTGTATCAAGAAGGCACAAGAGATGGCGATGGATGTGCTGACGATAGGTGTCAGCCTGGTGAAGATAGTGATCGATGGGGAGAGTCATACGCGAATCGATTGAAGCAAGGACTCTATTCAGTCTCCGATTGAATGACTTGAAGCGAAGCCGGTGTCTCAAACAGTCACAATCAAAGCCAGGTAGCAATTGGAGCGCTATCGAACAAGCTCTTAACTCGTCAGGGCTGAAATCAAATCACAATGGATAAACGTGCAAAGCTGCAACGAGATTCTTCAGATACTTCCCCGCATCCTACAAAAAATTTTAGACACAGTTAAGAGGACACTACAATTGCGATTGTTGTTGCAATACTAAAGTGATGCAGGAGCGTGACAGTAATATCAAGCGGAGTGACTGCATGAAGCAGTCTTACCTGTAAAACTGGTTGATCCTCGACGCCCATCACTCAGCTTCACCTTGTCCAAGTAGTTCAAACTATGTGATATAATCCTCATCTGCAACGCTGCGCCGATCGGCCGCCCGATGTCTCGGATAGTGTCACAGCTGTAATATGTCCCAACAACTGAGATACCCCTAGTTCTTTACACCTCGATCTCTAGACTGGGCTGTCCTCTGACCGATGGCTCGAAACCTCGCGGTGTGTTTCGAGCTGACCAAAAATATCATGGACCTTGTCACCGTCCACCAACTCGTGTTCCTCGACATGCACGAACACCTAATACAACACCGGTCATTCGTCATTCCCACCCTTCGCATAACTAAAGCACTCACTTCGGGTCGCATACTTGATTGACGCTGGACAGCCTACCCGGTCAAAAAAGGTTCGTGTTACTCGTTCGAGGTAGCTTACATTTGATGATGTACTTACACCTTGTTGAGTATTGGTCCCATGACGGCTCATGCCCATCTGAGATGTATTGTGGTACTTCCATCCACCACGAGCGTTCAAACTCGACATCAGTGAATTCGTGTATAGTTTGGCAAGTGGCACATTAAATAGCAGATGACTGTCGTACCGTCAGAATTCTTCTTAGACCTCTGGGGAAAGCGACTTACAGTCCCGAAGTCTGTTAATTGACATTGTTGGTACAAAAGTAGTTTGGTCTGGCCCGCTTCAGTAGCACTTACGATTGTGAGGTAGATCACAAGGTCGACTGCTGCCCACAGGGAAGTGACGAGACCCGTCTGCATGGTCACTGTTTTGCCATGCCTTTCAGTATGCTCGTTCTAACCAAAAGCGGGATGGCTTACATCTAATGACACGATCGATGACATCGTCTGTAGCTGGAAATCCGTTCTTTTTATTCCTCTGCAGAAAAGGTCTTATCACCTAGGAGCAGCAGATCGAGGACGGCACTTACGAGGTGCAACACAAGCGCCGTGGTAATAATTATATCTGCACAAGCCGCACAGGCTAACCAAATGATCACGATGACCTCGAATTTCTGGAACTGAACAAACGCGGGGACTATCCGAACCCCGATTGTCGTGCCCACAGAACCGAGGAAACCTGCGACACTCAGTAGTACGACAGCCGAAACAACCAACGGATTCTTTGTAAAAACATAGATACGCCATGCAAAGAAGAGCTGAACTGATCCACCGATAAGACCCTAAGTGGGTGATCAGACATGTTGCGGAACGATGAGAGAAGAAGCATACAGTCATGACGGGGTCTATGAACAGGCGATGAAACATAATCGTCAACATATATTCTGACGCGCGCGAGGCCCCATCTTACCAGTTGCGAACACTAAAAAAAAACAACGTAAGCAAGCTCATCTTCAAGGGTTCCAGTAAACACTTGCCCCAATTTGCTGTTGTTAGCCATAGCGAATCCCCTGTTGCGATCGACAGGGATTAAACAGGTACATGGCAAAAATGAGGAACCTACCGAAATGGTTCACAAGGGCTTGATAAACGTAGACGAAATCGAAGAGAGTGTTGACTGTGTCCGCGAGAAACAGGAATGCGACCTAAAGAGAATGGAAAGTCAGTACTTTGGAATAAGGATGTCACAGAGGTTTAAATTGCTGACAAAGAACTTGATCCGGAAATGATCGCTAGCCATGGTTGGTCGCTGGTCAGTACGAAACCTAGATCTAACGAGACGGACTCACCCCTTGTAGGTGCTATAGTAGAGATACATCTGTGTGACCATGATCCCATAGAGGAAAATGTTGATTGCGACTCCGACGAGGAAGGGACCATGACTGCAGGAACACGAGTCAGTAAAGGTATAGATAGGAGCGAAAGACTCGAACACACGCGATCTGCGCTGGGTTCATCGTTCCAAATGGTAAGTGCAAAGGTATCACTGGACAGGGAGGATTGGCCACGGTGAGTCTCCCAGCAAAGTAGATATAAGTACGATACCCTGTGACACTCCGTTGCAACCATGCGTGACATAGATTTAAGATACGTATACCGTGTACGTGCGGTGTGTAGAAAAATTTTGCCTAGCCCAGGGTTGTTTGAATTATTTGGCTGTCAAAAATGGGTGACCGCAAGTGGGAACGTACAGGGTCTCAATGATGACGTACTGCATTGAAGGTGCAATCACTTGAATGACGCAGAAGTTTTCCAGGTTTTTTTTTTTTTTTCACTGTGAGGACTGATCTGCAGCGATCCGCAGGTATCACTGGAGTCGCAGGTGTACATATTGTTTCAAACCGCCGTGTGAATGGTGGCGATATGCGTTCTCATCGCAGCCCCTTAGCGTCGGAGGTGCCAATCCCGAAGGAATGAGCAGTTAATACTTACCACGACATGCTGTAAGACACCCTTTCCCCCTTGGGGCCGATGAGAGGGCTCCGTGGTGGCTCCGTCGAGTACAAGAGGCTGTCAAACAGCCGTCCTGCTTGTTGCGTGGTGGATGTTTCGTACCTTCGTGTTTTGAGTTACCGAATTCGAAAGAGATTCCGGTGGTAAAGCTTTAAAGGAGTGGTGAGCATGCCGGGAAGCCATGGGAAACGGGCCGGAAGCAATTAATGGGACTATGCTTTGGATGGTAATTGAGGACTCGTTAGTCTTCACTTCTCCCATCGATGCCGTCGTCGTGGGACTTAGAGCGCAGTGTGCTCGTGCTCGCACTCGACAGGGATCAAGCCCTTGGCCTTCTCAGAGGCACAGTGTTCCACCCCTGCTCAGTTCGCCGGGTGCTGATCACACGCGACAGAACTTGTCAACGATGATTCTGTTCACGAGGACGCGACTTGTATTCCATGGACGATCTCCAACAGATACTACTCCGCTGACGTGCAGTTCATCCTGCGCGAATTGACCGGGTGGGCACCGGTCGAAGACGAGCTCAAAAAAGTCCCTGCAGTTATCTTCGTATGGTCTACCGGGCAGGTTTGTCCGTGCACATCTTCATTGTATTAATCAATCAATGTCATCCTTGCAGCCATACAAAGAACACGCGGAATATCTTTCTCATAAGCTCTCTCATTATCAATTCGAGGTTGTGCTTGGGGTTAGACTTGTCCCATCGACCGCACCAGCTGTACCTGATCTCGAAGATGTGCAAGACATAGATTGCCGCCTGTCATCACTGGGATTCGAGTTTGTCGATACTGCAGATTCTGATTCCAATCATCATGGTGAGCCTGTTTACCATCTCCCTTGTTGGTCCTACCAAGCCAGATCTTCCTAGACATTCCGGGTGTGCCTCGCATCATCGACGCCCTCAGCGCAATCATGTGGCCTTCTATGACGCGAAAGTCAGCCCCACAAGATAAACCCCGTAGTCTGATTGGCACGATGCATCAAAAGGGGTCCATATTCTCCGAATCCCATCATGATCTCGTGACAGCTTTATTGAACAGCGGTAGGTCGCGTGACGATCACACCCATCGACAACTCCAGCAACTCGCCGGCTGGTTAGACGAAAAGGCGCCAGGTGCTGAGACCGATGATGCAGAATCTGCCTCTGCTAACGATGACAGTGCGATAAGCATTTGGAGCACCGCTGTCACGCCCGGCAACATGACCCCTCATGCACTAAGCGACTTGGGTTCACATCCCGGCACTCCTGAACCCGGCTTCGACGACGACTTCACTGCTTTCGTCTCTGCCCCGGAATTGTCCCCTTCTGATGTTGCTGTTGATACCCATACTTCCCAAGGTGCACAGAGTCAGCCTCGTCTCCCCAGCAAATCTCCACTCGCATCATCATCAAGTTTCAGTTCCACATTCTGCTTCGAGTCAGCTGCATCTGGTCCTTCAACACCCAGTGTGGAGAAACCAGATCAACAGAGCCTAGACAACAGCTATCTAACACCTTCCAACACGTCCTTGGTGTCCTACAGACCCCTAGGGTCCGTCTCCGACTTTGGTGACTCGGACGTTGAGACTTGTCATGAACGCGCGGGTGGCCCGTGTTCGTCCGAGCACGAAGACGACGAAATGCCGACCACAGCTGAGATCGCAGAGACCTCCCGTCGCATCTTTGGTTCTGTCCCTCTCACCGCGTCACCGACGGTGGACCGGAAGGAAGCTATCCTTCCCGACGGTGATGATGACCTCGAAGCATTGATAAGAGATAGAAACGAGGACGAAGATCTTCCTGACCTTCGGAGGTTTGACCTACAGGAGGTACTGAGTGCTTTGCAGGGCTTAAAAGAAGAAATTGCCGGTATGTCCGATGACAAGGAAAGGCGGAAAGCGGCAGCCCAAGTGGCGCTTGGGCTCGTGTATGGTCTGGATGTGGACAGCTAGTGGGTAAGTTTATTCTACTTGCCGCAGGACAATATACCATTTCGGATTGTTCGAATCTGAATTATACACTCATCCTCTGGTCTTCTCAGAAGTACAGTCAATTATGCACTCGAGTATATAGCTGGTACAGTGCAGATGTACAATACACATGGGTTTGTTTCTTCTGGTCAATGCTTTTATTATGATCATGACAACAAGACGGTCGAAGGGAAATTACGTTGGCAATTGTAAAGCCCATACACTCGCAGAGAAGTGTCGGCCTCAGTCTTCATTCTCCTCATTCTCCTCTTCTTTCGTCTCATCCCTAATGCCGCCCTCCACAAAGTTCATAATTCCAGTCAGATCCAACTTGGAGACAATCTCTTCTGCGTCCGAAACTTCCAACTCTCCAAGCACCTTGTTCACTGCCTCCAACGTTCCGTCCTTTAGTGCATCTTGGAGTGCAACCGGAAACCCGTTAAACACTTGCCAGCGCATCGTCAGCGCCTTGCGAACCTCTTCAATGTCAAGGTTCTCCGTGCCCTCTCCCTCAAGTTGGAGATCGTCCGGTGGGGGACCCTCAGGCACGTTGAAGCTGATCGTAGCATTCGGGTTCTCAGGAACGAGCTGGATTTGTTCCCTTTGCTTGCTCTGGGCTAAGGCTACTTTTGCGCGGGTGACGAGGTGCTCGTACGTGTCCTCGACGTCCTTGACGAAGACGCTGATAGCACGTTGTTCGCCAGAGATCATCCTGAGTTACGTGTCGTAAGTAAGGTGACAGGTGATATTAACAGGCAAAAGGGGGCGTACTTTTGGAAGAAGACGCGGACGCCATCTCTTCCGAGCTTGTCGCAGTACTGGAGGAGCAAGCTTTGGTGTACGCATTGCTTTGCGTATTCGACTTGGCCTTCCGACTGAGCGCGGAATGCGGCCACGAGAAGCGCATCGGAAGCTCCAGGAACAATGACGCCCCGATTTTGCTGGATAAATGTAAAGGATGCATCGTACTTCCACAAAGGAATGTGAGAGAAGCGCAAGAGGGCAGGGGTGAGTTCGGGAAGTTCGTCATCGGCATCGGCATCATCACCGTCATCAGCATCTACTGATGGTGCCGATGTTGCAGAGGCTTCCTCGGACGGGGAGGTTACCGGGGACGATGTGCCTGGGTTGAGCACTTCGTACGTAGTGGTTGTGGTCTTCGCTGTCTTCTTCTTGGGGGACTCTAGTATTGCGTTCTTGATCGGCGGAGGGGCAGGCGTTGGGGGAACATACTAGTATGATGGACGCGATGGGGTCAATGACGTTTTCCTGAAGCGAGATCGCAGACAAACCTTGTTCTCGAAACCTTCCTTGATGTCCTCGCTAGTGATATGCTTCTTCTGCTCGCGTATCTCTGCCTCGAGATCATTCTCAAGCTTCTCCGTGTGTTCTTTGAGCTGCACGATATGCTTATCGAGGCCGCTGAGCACGGCGCTCTCTTGTTCATCCATGGGGAGAGACTTGACACCATCATAAACCTGCATGAGGAGAGAGAGGAGCATTGAATCATAGGTGGGCTGATCCTTGGCATTGGTGGGTGGTGCTGCGGGTGAAGGGAACGTCTGCAGGCGTTCGACAAGATGCTGGAATAGGGCACGACCAGTCAGTATGCGGACGTCGTCAGCGTCCTCGGCCCACTCTGTCTGGGGCTGGCTATTTGCCTCGCCCGCGTCAGACGCCTTCCCGACAAAGCGGGCGCGTATTCTGTCGAGACGCGGGGCAAGGACATTGTTGCAGGCGATCCCTGCTCGGCATGCTTCGATACGGTGTTTGCGGGCTTCACGCTTATCGTGTATGTCCCGCTGCTTCCATCGGATGAGGGAACGTTTGTCAACATTGGGGTGCCCTTCGATGTCAGAATCATCGGAGAGCTCGAGCTGGTCCCACTTGGAGTAGTTGAGTGGCATCGCGGAGGTTTGGACTGGTGTCGCAGGGGACGAGGGACGGGTATATAGGGTTGTGATTGGATTAGCTAGCGCTAGATCTCTATTGGATCTCGACGAGATAATCCGCGAATGTTCGAGAAGTAGATCTAATCAGTACATACTGCATACTACATACAGCCCTGTATACCGTACAGGAAAATACAAGAAAAGTATATCGATATCGTAGCATTCACTATGCCTTGCTGCGACGAGTCAAAGGTGTCGGATTCTCCAAGTAACCGTAGTAGGCCGTCCGAGCATCATGGTAAAGCGTCTCGAGCAAGATCCTCTCTTCTTGGGAAAAGTTGGGATCCTCCCACTCCGAAGGCTGGAACTCCAACTTTTTCCCCTCCTTCAGCCGTTCAATGATAGTGAGCTTCCACTTTTCCCACACCTTGGTCTCATTAGGGAGCAGGTCGTTCACCAGTTTCTCAAGCTTCGCTGAATGCGAGACGAGAAGAACGAACACAACCATACTTGTGCGGTTCGGAAAGATGTATCTGGTCAGCGCGGGCTGTCGGAGAACCTCCTTCATCAGGACCTGTCTCTGGATTTTCTCCTTGCTAAGAGACGAAAGCCACATGTTGTGGCCCCACGAAAAGGCGATCGATATGAGGAACATGAGCTGACCGAACAGCGTTCCCTGCGGGATTAGGAGCAACTGTGCAAGGAATTGGGTCATCAGTAGGATGGAGCACCATCCTATGTCGTGGTAATTAGGTGCGCTCTCAAAGCGCAGGCCAAACTTGCCACGCGTGATGGCGTTGACGGCTCCCTCTTTCCCCCTCAGCAACACGAATTCTTTCTCCGAGCAGACAATGCCGTCTCCAGGAGGAGAGCCCGGGGCTGGCGCAGGATGCGTGAAGATGAATTCCCCAGAACCAATCACGAGGCAAGAGATGCCGCTGACGACCATCCCGAGCAGGATCATGGAACAACTGAACCAGTCGCAGATGAATGCACAAGTAATACATGTGCCGGCGCTGACGAGGATGGGAATCCCGGAGACAATCGGGGAGTGAGAGACCACCTGTTTGAGAATCACCTCGGCTGGTGGCTCATACTTGAGATCAGCAATGGTGACACCAACGGGTTGTGTTTGTCTCCCTTTGATGACCTTTCCATGCAGTTCTTTACACTCCTTCATGAAAAGATCAGACAAATGGCTAGTCTCCTCGATGACAGTACCGGAGTGTGCGGCTTCAAACTTGGGACCTTTGCTTCCATCCATCTCGAATAGCGTAGCGGGGTCTGTGCGACTACCAGGGAAGAGGCCATCAAAGAAGCGTGACTTTGCGAGTCCGCCGTATCGTTTGGCGATCTCGTACGAGCCAGGGGAATTGTACCACCCTAGATATTTCCAGTTTCTGTAGAGGGGGATTGTCCCCATGGCGGAGACGGCTTGCTCACCGCCGAATACACCCACAACACCCGAGGTGTCCAGGTTGAAACTGGTTGCATCAAGTGGATTGATGGAACGACGGGTGATAGACAAGTTCTGAAAGATGGGCATGTTAGGGACGAAGAAGTATCGAATCCAAGTACTAAGTGGTACCCCATTATATGTCTGCCACAGTAAGCAGTATCTGGCATATGTATCCCAAATAAAATGAGCTGTAGTGTTACAAGCCCCCGCCGATAAGGACTCGTTATCTGCTATTATGCTGTTAAGCAGTACCTGAGTCCGATAATCGATTCAAGTGGGTCTTCAGAATGGGGAAGATTCGAGGACCGAGTTTTTGAGCTACTTTGGTTCCAGAAAATCGAATGAACACCGCCCGAGTCACAGCTTATTCTTCCAGACTCCTCGAACTTTCTGAAAAGCAAAGATCAATATGTGAACCACTCACAGCGTTGACATTAAGGTTATGTACATGAAATTTGCTGTGTGTGTGGTGCAGGCGTCCCTTAAGTAATCAGGTCCAACCTCCAATCCCGCTCGCTGACGTCTCGCACAGGACGTCGACACAGGTTTTACGTTCGTACTGCATGCATACAGCTGATAGTTAGACCATGTCCACAGCAAAGGGGAATGCCAGGTTCATGGGCTCAAGTGATCGTGTCCCTACGGTGGTTCCTGAAGCTTGAAGGCCTGACCTTGCAAAGGTACTGTTACATCTACAGAACTACTTGGTACTTAAACGTTAAACCCCGTACATAATTCGATCTGCTGTCTAATTGCATGCCTTTGCAACACAGGACTAGTAATGTGTAGGTCAGATTATGGTCCAGCCATGCTACGACCCGTTCTACTGTGTATGCGTCCAAACCTAAGATGCAAGGACTAGTAGATCAGAAAAAGAAAAAGAGAGCCCATCCAAGATTACACCATCCGTACGGTCCCCTGGTTTCTACATAGACTGTCATGAGCATACCAGGCAGAATTTGCATCATTGTAGAGCGTCTTGAGCAAGGACCTTTCTTCAGGGAAGAAGTCGAGATCTTCCCACTCAGAAGGGTGAAATTCCAATCTTTTCCCCTCCACGAGTCGTTCGATGACAGTGGCCTTCCACTTCTCCCACACTTTAGTTTCATTAGGGAGCAGGTCGTTCATCAGTTTCTCAAGCTTCTCTGAATGTGAAGCGAGAAGGACGAACACAACCGTGCTTGTGCGGTTAGGGAAGATGTATCTAGTAAGTTTTGGTTGTCGAAGAACCTCTTGCATCAGGATGCGTCTCTGGATATTCTCCTTGTTCAACGACGAGAGCCACATGTTGTGACCCCATGAAACGGCGATGGATGTGATGAACATAAATTGGCCGAACAATGTGCCCTGCGGGATCAGGAGTAGCTGTGCCAGGAATTGGGTCATCAACAGGACAGAACACCATCCCATGGCGTGGTAATTAGGCTCGCTCTTAAAGCACAACCCAAACTTGCCACGTGTGATGGCGTTTACGGCCCCTTCTTTTCCTTTCAGTAAAACAATCTCCTTCTCCGAGCAGATAATGCCGTCTCCAGGAGGACACCCGGGAGCTGGTTCTGGATGTGTAAAGATGAATGTCCCAGAACCGATCACGAGGCAAGAGATGCCGCTGACGACCATCCCGAGCAGGATCATGGAAGAACTGAACCAATCGTCCATGAATGCACAAGTAATACATGTGCCGGCGCTAACGAGGATAGGAATCCCGGAGATGACTGGGGAGTGAGAGACCACTTGTTTGAGAATCACCTTGGTTGGTGGCTCGTACTTGAGATCAGCAATAGTGACACCAACGCGTTGTGTTTCCCTCCCCCCGATGACCTTTCCATCCAGTTCCTCGCACTCCTTCATGAAAAGATCGGCCAAGTGGCTGGTCTCCTCGATGACGGTTCCAGAGTGCGCAGCTTCGAACTTGGGGCCCTTGCTTCCATCCATCTCGAATAGCGTAGCGGGGTCTGTGCGACTACCAGGAAAGAGACCATCGAAGAAGCGTGATTTTGCGAGTCCGCCGTATCGCTTGGCGATCTCATATGAGCCAGGAGAATTGTACCATCCCAGCCATTTCCAATTTTTGTAGAGGGGAATGGTGCTCATGGCGGAGAGGGCATGCTCGCCGCCAAATACACCTACGACACCTGAGGTGTCCAGGCGGAAGTTTATCCCACGAAGGGGGACGACGAAGTGACGGTCAATAAGCAAGTTCCGAACGACAGGCATATCAGTGACCAATTGGGTGTCGTGTCCAAGCAATACCGCATTATATACTACAGCAAGCAGCATTTAGGAAGACGTACAACGAGCCATAGATCTTCTGTCTCCCACCAAGGAGGGTGGTCGTGCTGTAAAGTATCGGTTCCAAATCGATGCCGAGGGGATCGAGATCGGACACTGGCAGAAAGGTTCGGATGAATGCCACCACGCCTTCTCCGCCCAACTTGTGGTGGCGAGAAGTTTCCTTGTTGGAATGCACTGCCTCGGCGACTAACCCATGGTCGAAATGACGGAGCAGTCAGCTAAGGCAGGGTTGCACCAACAAGCTCAGGTGCGTTCTGATACCAAGCAAATCAGTCTTGTGTGCAAGCTCTGAGGTCGGTATTTTCCGACTAAGAAGGCAGCACCATTTTACGTAAACTGTTTGTCGTAGCCAGCCCTGGGTTGTTCCGGGAGTCCCCACCACAGCAGAGCCCCAACACACGGCGGGGCATTTGCGGGGGCAGCAAGACTATTACGATACGTAGTACTGTACAAGCTAGCAAAGTGTGCAACATGGGGTGCATTTGAAAACAAGTGTTCTCCAATGCCCTTGTCAGTTGCCTTTTGCTGGGTTGAGGGTTCAAGTAAGTCCTCTGTCATTCCGTTTGCCTTCTCAACTGTAGAGCTAAAGCAATCGCATCACCACGCCCCACACGTATATGGTGTCCTTCAAATGCATCTCGTCGACATAAAAGTGTTCCCCTCGAAGGAGTAGGGGAAGAAACTGGATCATCGAACCAAGGTCTTAGGTCCGAAGCCACAGCCTTTGCGATCTTCTCCCATTGATGGATTTCGGACCCTAGTTCACTCAATATATGTTTTCCTCTGACTGTCCCTGCGTCTCTCAACTCATGTCGTAGGCTGCCAATCGGACGACGACTTGAGTCGAGGACAGGGCTTATTCCCTGATCCGGGTCTACTGGGTGTAAATTGGCGATGTTGTATAGGGAACGGAAGAAGGCATTTCATCGTCTATAAGTTGAACGACCATAGTATCTTCGCGTGGACTCTGGAGTACTGCATGCCAGAAGAAGAGTTGCCCCCGATGGATGACTCGCTCGATGGATGATCGCTTTGGCATATTCCCAATCACCAATCATGGCAATCTAGCCCCTATGAGGGCTCCTCAAGCCCGCCGCATTGGTCCACTTCGTTCACCATCGCATTGGCTTTATGCAATTATAATTACTACAGATATTCTACGTCAGTCCCTTCGTGATTTTCGACCAAAGTTTCGCCAGGTAATATGTCTCAGATATCAAGACACACTGTTTCGCGACTGAGCTCCGTCAAGTTCAAAATCAATGACACCGAGAATGGTTTCATCTGCTGCAACATGCACTTGGCCGCCTTTCTGCTAACTTCCACCTTCTGCTCTGTCTCTCACCAAAACTTCAATTTCTCGTCACTTGCTTCCCAAAGTATATGATGGTTTATCTGTGTAGAGTTGTCATAGCAGTGCAGGATAGGTCTGATGATAACACCCGATAGCCATTCTATGGTCCGATCGATGTAAGTAGAGGGATGGGTAGTCTCTGACGACGCGTAGGTAGTGAATTGACAGTCTGACTTACGCAGACCGACTCAAGAAGTAGGCAGACGATGTTGCCATAGCTGAATGTCATGAAGAGGAAATGAAAGCATATCCATGATTTACACTATATCTCCTTGTTCTTTGCATAGGTCGTTGTGAGCATACCACGCAGAACTTGCATCCTTGTAGAGTGCCTCGAGTAAGGACCTTTCTTCATGGGAAAAGTCGAAAACTTCCCACTCAGAAGGCTGAAATTCCAGCCTTTTCCCTTCCCTGAGACGTTGGACGATAGTGCCCTTCCACTTCTCCCACACCTTGGTTTCATTAGGGAGCAGGTTGTTCAGCAGTCTTTCCATCTTGTCTGTTCGCGAAGCGAGAAGGACGAACACGACCGTGCTCGTGCGGTTAGGAAAGATGTATCTAGTAAGTTTTGGCTGTCGAAGAACCTCTTCCATCAAAATTCGTCTCTGGATATTCTCCTTGTTCAACGACGAGAGCCACATGTTGTGACCCCACGAAACGGCGATCGATATGATGAACATGAGCTGGCCGAACAGCGTTCCCTGAGGGATCAGGAGTAGCTGTGCAAGGAATTGGAACATCATGAAGACGGAGCACAATCCTATGTCGTGGTAATTAGGCTCGCTCTTAAAGCGCAGCCCAAACTTGCCACGTGTGATTGAGTTGACGGCCCCTTCTTTTCCTCTCAACAAAATGATTTCCTTCTCCGAACAGATAATGCCGTCTCCAGGAGGACACCCGGGAGCCGGCGCAGGATGCGTAAAGACGAATTCCCCAGAACCAATCACGAGGCAAGAGATGCCGCCAACGAGCATGCCGAGAAGGATCATAGAAGAACTGAACCAGTCCCACACGCATGCACATGTAATACATGTGCCCAAGCTGACGAGGATCGGGATACTAGAGACGATAGGGGAATGGGAGACCACTTGTTCGAGTTTCACCTTGGCATCTGGTTCATGGTCGAGTGTGACGATGGTGACGCCAACGCGTTGTGTTTGCCTCCCTTCAACGTCTCTTCCTTCTGCTTCTTCACACTCCTTCATGAAAAGAGCAGCCAAGTAGCTAGTCTCCTCGATGACAGTGCCGGAGTGTGCAGCTTCGAACTTTGGGCCCTTGATTCCATCCATGTCGAACAAGGCAGCGGGGTCGCTGCGACCGCCAGGAAAAAGGCCATCAAAGAAGCGTGACTTTGCGAGCCCGCCGTATCGTTTGGCGATCTCGTATGAACCGGGGGAATTGTACCACCCTAGATATTTCCAATTTCTGTAGAGGGGGATTGTCCCCATGGCGGAGACGGCTTGCTCCCCACCGAATACACCGACGACACCTGAGGTGTCCAGATTAAAACGGACTCTATCGAGGGGAAGGGGGGCTTGCGCATGAGCCATGGCGAAGATGGATGACTCGGATGGGTTGTCAGAACATCCAGCTAAATAATTGATGCACGTTCCGGTGACGCACAGCAACCAAATGTAAAGGTGTCTTTGTGAGTCTTCCCAATTTAGCCTCGAGGGGAAAGTCTGCCATGCTGTGTGGGCTGTGAGTGACTACACAGTGAAGCATGGAAAGACTTGTTTCCAGTCAAGTAGATCGACCATGTTCTTTGGTAAGGTTTTTACTTCGGCCGATGACTGTCGGTTAAGTAATCTGAATACAATGGACTTCGGGTATGCATGCGCAGTGCAGGCTATTCTTCGCTGGGTATTGCCATTTGATTCTCCGGTCCGATCAGCAGTAGCAAGATGCCTCCGCGGAACGATCATGCCGCTGCCTTCCATATCTGAACCTGCGTCGCATACTCACTCAACTAGAATGTTATTGCCTGACTATCACTGATAGTGTCCCACAGGAGTCACCTTCCGACTTGTCGATCTAACCCCCGATCAGTGTTGCACCTCCCAATATGAGATCTACCGTCGATCCCGGTATGCTTACAAGCTGGAACGCAGGGCCATTCTTGCGCCGAGCGCGAAGTTAGAAATGGAAACTAGTGTTCTCCAATGCCATTCGATGTGTTTTATGATCCACCGCATTGGTGAGAAGGGATGACTCTCATAATATCTTTGGTTTCAAGTCTAAACCAGTATTTCCATGTTCTTTTCTTTCGATCGGATGTTTTGATAAGGTGCACTTACATAGATCTTCTGGTCCTTCACTAAGTATGTTGGCTAACGAGTTCAAAAGTTACCCACGGCGAGGCGCTTTCCCCCGTCCAGGTAGGCTCATTATACCACCTGAAGTGCTTTCGGTCTGGGTCGCAATGCGTAATCTGAAGCACGTTGGAGAAAGCAACATCCTGTGTATTAATCATCATCTGTCCGTACACAATTGCGATCTGGAGAGCTCCTCGTGAACAAGACAGCCGGTAATGTGTTGTCCATATGCTTCCTATGATGCTGATTCTGTATCTCGGCCCGCCCCTGCATTGCGAATTCCACGTCCGATTTTTAGGCTAGTGGCTGAAAAGTTGGCTACAAATATTCCTGCTTCCGGTTACAATAGTCTCCCTAAGCCAGACTCTCTTCGTAGATGAAGATAGTCGTTCCTCTAGAAGGAGAGTCTGCTTTTAATGGCAGGGTGGTTACAGTAGTTCAGCAATTCGGATGTTTTTGAGCCTAAGCGAGGCATGCCGGACATTTGGGTGCATGCCGAAACACCGCGGCGACAGTGAACTGGTGGCGACATAGGTGAAGCTCTTGGGGTTTCATACCAGAAAACTTCAGATACCACAAACATTCCACTGTGTATTACCCATATACCCCCTATGTCCCATCACAACCAAGTGCTGGTCAACACGGGCCATACCCTCTGAATCACAATGACCACCACTACTATGGTATGCTCGCCGGCACATCCTATCTTGATACCATTTCACATCCGAGTCTTTTGCGTTTGATGTGCAGGAGCTACGAACAGTCAGCTTTCTTCTCAAGGGGCTGCGCTACCCATGACCCCACAGCAAACGAGACGACCACCCACCAGTCCATCTCCTAAGCGCAAACGAGCCAATGACGAGAACTTGGACTCATCTCTGCCGGTCTTGAAGAAATCAAAATACACTGCGAGACGAAGTCCTGAGGATAAGCTGGAAGTTGTTTTCAAGGCCCTTCAAGACGTCAACTGGACGCTTGGTGACTTTCTTTATCATTTATTCCGACAGCAAGATGAGAAGGGCAATCCTGTGCACCGATCTCAAAAGCATGCATCATATGTCCATAAACTTCTCAGCGGGCGCTGTGGGACCTCAGGAAAGGGAGTTGGGTTCATTTTGAATGCTTGGTTTCAATCTGGAGAGGAGGAGGATGCCGAAAAGTTGATGCACTTCACAACGTCATGCGTGCATTTTTCGTCACATAGAGGAATGCGCGAGGGGAAACTGACTTCATGAATCGGAGTCGGCCATAATCTTGAATGAATTCATTCAAATGTTGGAGCTGACATCATCAAATGTTGGAGCATCAATCCCAGTGAGAAGTGGACATAGGCGAACTTAGGTCTCCGTAGGTAATTCTATTTGACATAGTTTGTACATATGGGTAGCTATGGCGTTCGTGTAGATCTCGTCGGCCTAGTAAGCCATATGTCCCATCTGTTGAAACATCCAACGAATTGCATCCATTCAATGTATTTCAAGCATTTGGTTTACCGCTCTGAATGTAACTGAATGGATTCCATTCCATTCGATCGAACACTTTAGGTTACAGCTACCAGGTTCGCAGTCCGCTAACATTCTTCTCCTCCCACCATCATGTCATTCCCCTCCATCAATGACAAGGCTCCTCCTCCTCCTCTCTTAACTGATCCTAATAATCAGTCATGTACAGCAGATTAATGCATTCTGGGACAATAATATGGTGAGTCATATGAGCTTTATCGCACTGATCTACTGATTTTCACGCATATATCCAGTATATCATAAAGAAGACGGTTGCTAAGCTTCAAAACGAGAATGCAGCACTCATAGTGGAAGAGACAGCCATTGACCCGTAGCTGTGTTCATTTTTTATATCTCCCACTTCATTCATCATTCCTTCTCACAGCCCGCCGCAAGCCCCTTGTCCATACACAATGCCTCAGCATATCATCCAAAGATGTCGATGAACTTTCGACTTCGCGTCTCCAGGGCTTCGATAGGCATGGTTTACAGTATGTGCACATCATTCCCATCAATACTAATGTGTTCCCATCCTCCAGGATGCTTGGCTGGTTTGATTCCGAACCCTATAGGTGAGTATGGCATCCTTGACCCCATTTCACACTTTCTGATGCTTTCACTCCCATTTTCAGCCGTTTTCGGGCCATCTTCAATGTTCTGCACATCCCTGCATACGGACAACCTGTCTGCATGGCTTCCTCACCCATCCACCTCACTTTTATACCATATGTTTGTGCCAGCAGGTGAGGTTGGCAATTTTGGCCTGTTTTGGGGATATGCTGACACCTTCTGCTTTTTTTCGTGCTGATTCGAACGTGGTAGCTGCGTGCGCCCAGGGTGCGTATCTGCTTGACTCCAAGTATCTTTGACCTCACCTACTTGCATTTTTGTTCCCCTACAGATGGGCAGGAGCGAGCATGGCAGTACAGTGGGGGGGGAGCAGGAGCAGTGGTGGGTAGGAATGGTAGGCGGTGGGCAGGACATTTGTACACCTACAATCGCATAGGATAGCATATTTTAGGGAGCGGGTGGGCGGGACGTTAATGCAACCTATTTTTTCATAGAATGCCATAGGAATCTCGAGGGAACTAGAACTACATAGAACTACATAGCATAGTTGACGGCGAACTGTTGACGACGACGATCTATGTAGATCTATGTGCTAGTTATGTTCATACATCTACATATGCACACCTTGGAATAATTGATAGGCTGGCGTACATTTTCTATGCAGCGCTACTCAGACGTAGGGCCTATGTATGACTACTGCTACATAGCCTCACATATGTCCATTTCTCACTGGGCATCAATCCCAACAGAGAGGATGCTTGTCGCAATTATAATTTGAGCATCTGGGTCTTTTTTTCGCCACAATGTGAGAGTCTCGTCGTTATAGTGCTTGTGATTGACAGCATTGAACATGCGGACACGTTTAGCACGATGTGGGTCATCTGCCAGCTTTTTCCAGAAATAAATTTGCGCACGAAAGCCCGCAGCTACAGTGCCCAGGAAGATCAACGTTCGTCTTCGCCCAGCACTATTGTCCACTATCCAGTCAAGATCTGAAAAGTTGCCACTTTCTAGGCCATTCTTCATTGTACGAAAGATTAGTTTGATGTCTGGGCGATAATTTGACCTTCGTATGACATGATGATGACCATCCTCGAATCCTAGGAACTTCCGAACACGATCTGTCGGCCCACCAACCTGAAGAGTGGCAGTGACAGCAGCAATTGGTATACAGTGCTGGAAACGCGCCCGTACCCAACCAATTTGCTGGAAATCTTTGCGGAAACTTTGTCCCCATGTATTAAGAAGGTGAGCCTCGTCAACAGCCATCATGCACAGTCGTTCTTTGAAGGATGGTTTATTTACTAGCTTCTCGAAAGCGGGCGACTTCAACTGCTCTGGTGACAAGAGCACCATCGAGACACCACGTTCAACGTCCTCATACAAGCTCCTTTCTGTTTTTCATGCGGATGCGAGTGTGTCCGCATTTATTGCAACAGCAGTAAGCCCTGCGCTGTGCATCTTTTCCTCCTATGTGGGTATTCGAGCCTTCAAATCTTGCCAGACAACTCACAAACATACCATCTCTTCCTCGAGTGCCTTAGTTGGGCACACTATGATCATGGCAGGGTCAGGCGGGAATGTAACTGTCCCAAAGGTGTGGGGGTGCCTAGATATCCATTGTATAACGTGCATAAGTCGTATGAACATGTCGGTTTTGCCGCTGCCAGTAGCGATCACTAGCAAAACATCTTCGCCATCCAGCAGGTGTCCAATGGCTTCTAGCTGGAAATCGTGGGTGTCGGAGGGCATAATATCGCGCAGTAGATGTCGGCATGCCTCCTGGCCTGCGTCCGATGCGAATAATGGCATTTGCGCCATATGCAGGTGGATATCCATCTCCCCTCTAATCAACGCGCACCGTGCCCGCGTTGTTTGCTATAGCTTGTACGCACGGCATGGTCGGCAGGTGTCAAAGTGTCATCGCTGAGCTCAATGTTGGTCGAATTGCTACCGAATTGCTGAACTACGGTAAAGGCATCGCCATTAGATACAGACTACGGTTACAAGTAAGGGAGATACAAAACATTGAAATCCACTATGATCATGATGAACTCCATTTCCTCATCAAACCTGGTCACAATGGATATTGTGCTGCTTTACAGGAGTCAGACGAGGCCCAGGGCTCTAGTGCAGTCTACTCTGAGCAGACATTGGGATTGACCGTGCTCTCAATAGCATTGATCCAGGTTCACGCGTGATGTACCAAGAAGCCCGTGTTCGTGTCACCCAACAGTCATTGGGAACCCAAGAAGAATCTCCAAAGATAAGAGAACTACGGTGGTAAACATTCTCGGAGGGACTCAATTGCGAGCTTGGGACGTGCTCAAAGTTCATGGTATGTCAACACCTTTGTCGGTCATTTTTCATCTCACTTTCATGTGATCTCCATAACTTCAGGACCAAGAACATTTCAGTCATTCATCCTTTGGTCCTAGGTAGCTTTGTGACCAAGTACACGCTACAAAGACATTTTATTGGTGAGGTTTCGACAATAATATAATATCTCCAGCTTGCGGGTTTAGACAACGTAGGTGTTTCATTTCATACTCATTTGCCTACTAGCCAGGTGCGATACCACCTTGGACAAAAGCCATTCCGAGCCAACAGTGCAGAGAATTCCAGCTCGAGAAATAATCTGCAAAACACTGGTGCGCATTCTTCCGGCCAGCTGTGCAAAAAGAAGGGGGGAAAAAAGATAATAGGGGTACATATGCTGTTTACGTGCCATTTTTTCCACCAGTGACATGTTCAGCCTAAATAGCAGATTTGACCCCGAAAATATTGCGAATTTGAGAGCCATCCAGGGGACGTTGGGGGAACATATGGGGAAGCTTCTGGGGGCCTGTCCCACCAATGAATTACAATGGTATCCAACGCTGTCCGTCAAGGGGAAAGTGTGACGCTAAGCAGAATAATGGGGTGTTTTAAAGGGCAGTGCTTACAAAGGTTGACAATTACTAAATGCAACAAAAACCACGCTTCGTCCATTTGTTAATTAAGATCCCGAGTCCTTCTTTATGTTACTCATGATCGGATGCTCTCCATCGAGGGCGTGGCAACGAGTCTTGTGTTAAATGAAATTCGACTTCACTGTGGCAGTAAAAGGACGGGTGATGGTTCTCAATGAGCATGGCTTGATGCCAAGTCTATTGGTGTGACCATACCTGTACAGGTTCTAACGTGGAGATGAGTGTTCCTGACCGACGACTTCGATGCAGGAACATGAACGCATGATTAATGAAGTGACATACCTCTCCCGAGTTTGCAACAGGAGTACTATGTATCAGAAATTAGCAAGTAACAACTCTTTGTCCCCACTGTTGATTGACGCTGGGAATGTCCAGCTGTCGACGAGGTCAGAGTGCGCAACGGAACGTATTCTCGCACAGCATCTTTTGACAACTGGCATGGGTTCGAGGGACAGATACCGTCAGGCCCCAACGTTGTGTGTGACCGTGTCCATAGATACAGCACCGCAGTGAAACACTTTTCCTAACGGTTCCGCACCGTGAGGCTCTCAAGACAAGAAGCTGATGTGCGATGCTTGATGCTTGATGTTCGCCTCGCTTTCTTGCCTGGGTATGCCTGGCGTGAACATCGCACCCCACAGGGGGACGATGCATGACCGTTGTAGTCATTGCCACGACCCAGTTCATAGCCTATCCTCTTCATCGTGTTCGTGCTCGTGGTCGTCGACGTCTTCCTACATGGACGAATCCTCTTCGGTGCCACCATCGCGCGCGCACACCCCCTCTGAGAGCAAGAAGGGTAGACCAGTCACTGCAGGCAGTGAGTCCCGATTAGACTTAGCTCACCGCGCCAGTGCACCATCGATTCGACATCCTCCCCCACCGCGTCCGGCGAGGAACCCTGCGCGAATCTGCAAAGAGGTGCCCACCCGTGACAAATTAGTGTCGGAAAGCGTTGAAAGAAAAGTGAGTGTCATCCAGTGTGGCTTGAATCCAGCTAACCCAGACTCAGGTCGTCCGACGCTTGCAAGTCGAATACATCTCAGCCCGAGTCGCCCCATCTCCACACCCTCCCCCGTCCCGGCCTCTTCCATACCCGCCTGGTGTCTATTCCACCCAATCACCCTCGGGGACCATTCGTAGTCCATCACGTAGCAGCACAGCCCAGAAAGACACCGCTACTGTTCAGCCGCCCATGCCTCTTCTGCCCGTCCTGCCCGTATTCCTAACACGGGAAGCCTCGTCTTCTTCCTCCACCTCCACCTCCACCTCCTCGTCTACATCGTCCGCACTCCCTTACAGCGATACCATGCTCTCAGTCCCACTACTCCATCCTATTACCCATCAAGGGTCCCCGGCGAAGAAGAATCACCAACAGCTGCACCGTGATCAACAACAAGGACAGCAACCCCATCCAGGCGCTCAGCTTGCCGACTCTAACAAATACAGGTCCAAGTTCACCTTCCCCTCCATATCCGGATCAACGTCTCCACCCCTAGCATCCCCTGCCAACCTGCTCTTCCCAAGTCAGCATCCATCCATATCCACTTTAAATCTGTCGGCAACTTCACGCATCCTCCTTCCCCATCTTCCCACACCGGCGATACATTCCCTGCCCTCTTCACGGTCACAGCAGCTATATGCTACACTAAGTTCCTCCTCTCTGCAGACAGCATCCAACTCTCTTTTATCCCAAGATTCTCACTCAGACATAACCATGTCAACAAAGTCCTCGATCGATGCAAAGGACCCATCCTTCCAATTCCGCGGCCCACTCGGCCACCCTCTGTGGGGGCTCCCAGTCGGCGTAGCCTCCGAAAACCGTCAGCCAGCCCCACCGATCTCTACGCACCCGCCCTCCTCCTTTTCGATGTCCATGTCCGGAAAGCGACACAAGCTGCGCAATTCCCTCTCTCCACTGCGTGCGGGGCTGCCCGAACGCGACGACTTCGCCGAACTCGAGGACCGACATATGCGCAGTGGTGGTATGTCCTCCCCTGTCTGGATGAATGAAATACTGACCGATCCTTGTCCTTCTTGGGTGCTTATAGTCCCGGCGCCCAGATTACGCCCCCAAGCTCGTACCACGAACTATTCCCCTGCAAATCTATCTGTGCTCAACGTCCATGGCGGCCTTGACACGTCCCGACGTCGACATCACCCTTTCCGTCCGGAGTCTGTGCCGTATCCGCGCAACTATGAACGTGCCATCCTTGATTTGTGAGTGCATTACCCTGGTTCACTTTCGTTATGGTCGCTGCGACGTATAGCTCTATGACCCCCCGTCCATCTGACATGGCTGCACAGGGATGCATGGGATACCCTGTGGCTCCGCCAAGCTTGCAAGAACGTGACTTTCCATCAGTTCAAAGAAGGCCAAGAGCCGAAGCGTGTACTTGACATTGGCTGTGGACCTGGTACGTGGGTTTTCGAATGTGCATCGGTTTGGAAGGTGAGTCTCCATTCTCTTTCTTTATGTGGAATGGTCGGGCACTGATCTGTTGGATAGGAGAGTACGTTCGTCGGCCTCGACATCGTGCCTATTCAGCCTGACCTTGCGCGATTACCCGCGAACCTCTCGAAGCGCATCGCGTGGGTCCGCGCGAACTTGTATGTATGCTGAAAGGACACACCAAGGTGGCATGCTAATGCATTACCAGCCTGGAACGTCTGCCGTTTGCCGATGACGAATTTGACTTCGTGTACGCGTTTCAACGGATCTCCGTGTACTCGAGCTGACTAGTTGCATCCCGCAGACACATGAAACGAATCGCCCGCGGTGTACCCGAAGACATGGTACGTGTTATTTCCACCCTAGCTCTCGCACACTCGCTGAATGACCACTAAATGTAGTGGGATGTACTGTTCGAGGTATACTTGTCTTCTGTCGAGCACTTTCAGTGAAACTCATCTGCGGGTTAGGAACTCACGCGGATCATGAAACCCGGTGCGGCACTCGAGATTGTCGAAGAGGATCTCACGTTTCCTGGGCGACCTGTCGATGCGGATGAGGGAAGTGAGTTTGGGAGCTCGAGTTCGACACTGGGTGGTGATGGTGGAGGTGCGCCATCGTATTCTAGCGGTTGCACCAGGAGCCTTCGGAAGAGAATCGCAGGACAAGGGCAAGAGTTGGGCGAGCTGCGTGGGCTTATTGATGGCGGTCCAGCAGTGACGAGTGAACTGAATGTGCCATCCTCCTCGGCGCCCGAGATTGCAAGGACACAAGTTCCCGTTCCCGTTCCTGGTGTCCAGCGGTCGCGGTCGCTCACACACCCTTCAGCTGAAGCGAATGCGCGTTCCTCGAGGACACCACCAACAGGAAGGTATAAGAAACGGCCGTCTACTGCGCAATCTGCGCCCCCACAGAAGCTAAGCCGAGCACCAAGTCCAAGCCAGCTGGGGATGGCGGCGGCCGCAGCAGCAGCGATAACACGGCTGTCATTCTCGCGCAAGCGACCCAAATCGAAAGCAGAGCGGCCTTGGACGGCAAACTCAGCACCGAGTCGATGTTCGTCTGTGCCTTTGCAGACCGTTTCTACTCCCTCGTCTGCATTGTTCCCGCCTTCTTCGTATTCACTGAGCTATCGCTCAGCGATTTCTGGGTCGGTGCCACCAACACCAGTACCACCGCTCTCGCCCTCGCCCCCGCCAAAAGCGAAGACGGATGCGATGTCACAGGCGATTCTTATGGAGTCGGGGGTTACGAGTTACATGATGACGCCGTACCCGGGTGCGAAGCCGTCTGCTGCGAAGGTTGGACATAAGAAGGATGATGTTTCGTTGGACAAAACAGTCGCCATGAATGCCAGCACGAGCGCGACTGGAGGTGGCACCGAAGTTGGAATGGAGAAGAAGGTGGCACTGGAGAATCCGAGGGACCATACTGTGCTGGAGACGATATACAATGAGATGCACGCGGAGCGGTTCGTGAATCTGACGCCACTGAGCCTCTTGGGGAATGCGCTCGGATTGTGGTTCAGAGGTGCGTTTATGGCACGAGAAAGGTGGTGTTTTGCGCGTTGACGATGTGTGTTGTAGATGTTCGCACGCACGCGCCGATTGTATTTCGCTTCCCACCTTCGCGTGAAGAGCTCAAGCGAGGACCAACGCTGCTGTCGTTGAGTGATTTGATGGCGGGCACGTCGCCGTACGCGAGTTTCGACGACGCGCAATTTACTGCTGCAATGCCGCCCGCAAGGAGGATGAGCTGCGACGCACCTGCGAGTCCCCAATCGGGGACGACGATGACGACTGCCCTGTTAAGACGACAAGTTGGAAAGAAGCTGATGTGGGGGCTACCGAACGAGACGCTGGATGTTGACTTGCGTGCGCTCAACGTGCATCTTGGAATTCGAGTCAAGGAGGTGCTTGGTTGTGCTGAAGCGATGTGGGATTGGGTGGTGGACTACCAAATGAAGGCGAGGGGGGGTGAGCGCGAGCCGAGGGGGGTTTATGCTCTGATCAGCCAATTATCTAGAGCTGAATTCGACGATCTCCTCGCCAAATTCGAGTTGTGAGTGTTTCTAAATGGGCAGTTGGAAACAGGGGTAACGACCGTTATAGGGACATGGAAGAGCAGATGACACATGGTCGAATCCTGGAGGACCAGCTTGGATGGTTCGCCATTCCTGATGCCATCCCGCAAGAGAAACGCGTTTTTGGGGACAAATGGCGTGTTTACGCGGACAGTGTCAGGTCCGTTGGCATTCCTGCACCGTCGATGCGGTTGAATCGCACAATGCGTGTGTTCATTGCGTGGAAGTAGTCGACGGTGATGACGTGATGAGACATTTGTAATGGAAGAATTCTCTTCATCGCCACCCAGCGTAGCCCATTGACCTGATCTGGCATGTCGCTACTCGCCTCAACCTTGGCGCGGTGCGGCTGGATCATAAACTAATCCATTCAATCCGATTACTGAACCTTGTCTCGCAAACTTTGGAACACTCCCCCGGTAGCCCAGCACTGGAAGCCAATCAGCTCCCTGGCAGCTTCTTCCGATTACGAACGTTGCCTTTCTGCGCGGCTGGCCTTGCCAAAACGAGGCCGCACAGCTAGTCGAGCGTTGCTTCTCTTCTTGTGTGCCTCTAATGTATTCATATTTATCCCCTCCCATCGTCTCTCCCTCGGCTGTCCGCATGGCGTCTTTGTCCAGAGCTTCCGACCCCGAACTCAACGTATCACCAACTCATTGGTCCAGCCCATCTATCTATATAGCCCTATGTATGTATACTCCAGCCATGCCCTCTAGACGTTGCTGTATTCTTCCTATCAGCGCCCATCTAAAAATCGTAGTCGCACCGATCACAGGTTCGTTGAGAATGAATGATGGGGTGAATGCCGGGCGTAACTGTCGCCCACTGATATCATATCGCTGGCGGACCGGTGGGGCCCTGGACAGGGGCCGCGTCGAAAGTCAACCCCCTTGCCTTTGACATCCACTAATCTTGATTTGTTTCAAGACCTCTCGATGGAGTCGAAGCACAGCATCGCGGGAGGGGTCTCCTCTATCGTGGTTCTTACCCCACCTCGTGTGTTCCCCGTGAGTGTGATGCGGCGATAGTTGGTGGTAGATACGCGCTCATCCTTTGGGCCTTGTCTGGGCTCGGCGTCCTTGGGCGTGTGATATGGCCTATCAGCATCGCATCGCATCGCACCGCATCGCACCACGGTGTTCCATGTCGTGTCGTGCTGATGTGTTCGACACAGGAGAGTCCCCATCGACATTGAATTTGATACTTTGATTAGTTTCCCGGAGTGGTGAAACACTGGCACATGAACGCTCCAGAAAGGGGTCGATTCCGTACGGCATTCGATCCGTTGAACAATCAGATGGGCCGTGTTGACCGGGAGCACCAAACGGTTCCTACGACCCCTAATCAGGGCTAGGGTGCCAACATTCTAGGCGTGATCGGGTCACGTTGCAGCAGCTAGCACGACACCATTACGAGATTTTTAAAGTGTAGGTTCCATTACTGTGTAGTCGATTCCAGGGGGACCATGGCTCTGGTATAGTACCGTCGGTGCAATGTGGCGAGGCCAGAACGTCTGCGCAATTTGCCCTGTCAACCTCGAGTACTTTGGACGTGAAAGGGGTCCAGTAGATACACTGCATCAAGTGGCAGACATGAATCATGCATGGTCGTACGTACCAAGTCGTACCAAATTGGCAACAAATCTGCGTGTCCTCGGAATGGCATATTTGTCGCGATATGATCGAACCTGATGAAGACTAGTTCCGTGATTCGAACCTTGGAATACAGCGTGCAAAGAAGAAAACAGGTAAGCGAGCGCCTGATAGGCTCTTCTATTCGTGACGGCGCTAGAAAGCTGTTCATGTTTGCAAAGACACGAGGCGTACCAGGGGCAAATTGTGGTTAGGCTACGGGGTTTGGTCGGTCGACCGTCGTCCGAAGAACAATCGATAGAAAACACCCTCGAATGGAAAGCGGTGTCGTATGTACATGTGCTCGAGGAGAGGATGTGCGATTCGAACCCAGCATCCATCATGTCCTCTGTCGTAGGTGCTTGGCGACTTGGAAACCGTCATCGAAGACAGTGAGAAAGTTGGCCGACAGGCCTGTGCGTGTCGACCAAGAGAGGGAAATACCAAAGGACACGCCTTCGACGAGGGAATTGACAAACGGAGACAGCTTCAGGCTCTCCAAACCTGTTCAAGACCAAGGGGTTGTACTAGTATGTAGAGGCGTTTCGAACCTGACTTGAGAAGACCGCGTACATATTAGTATGTCGTCATCGCAGCCACCGATGATATCTGTTCTGCTGCCCTTGAACGTTCGTCGTCGACGAGAGACGCCTACATACACCAGACCACATATGGTGGTTTGAGCATATACGGTCTGGTATCCCGCGAAGCAGTCGTATTGCGATCAAGCCTCTTGCGTCATGATATAATGGCGCTTACGCATGCTTGGTTACTATCTGTATTGTCGAGGCACAAAGCAGGTAGGACGTCTTTGAGCTCCTGTGGAGCTTGCATTGTGGTTTGTTCGACAATGCAAGACAAGCTCTTGCGGCCATGAGTTGTAACACTGACCAGTTGAACGACCCGTTTAGTACGTGAAAGGGTGTACGGGGAGGACAATGGCCCATTCATCGCACGAGACCAGAATAATGCGACCCCGTCTCCGTCCGAGGTACCACTAATGACCGTCTTTCCGCGGGTCGAGTGGTCTTCCGGGGAGGACGGAGGGGCCAAGGGAACGCCAGCCAGGCGCGGCAGGTCAAAGACACGAGGTGCACATCATGGGCCACGTTGTGTGGGTCGACGAGACCGCGCGATTTGGGCCTCCCCCCGCCGCGAATGACGACAAGCCTTCGAGCAGAGAATTGACAAACGGGGACGGGCTTCTCTTTCCATACCCGTGCAAGACCAAGGGTTGTCGAGATTAAGGATGCAGAGATTTGATGGACAAGGGATTCGATTCGAACCTGACCTTGAGAACAGGACTTGTGCATGTCGTCATCGCCATCGACGGGGGGACAGGTCCGCGAATGCACCCAAAAGCACATACCTTCCAAGCTCGTCGACAGAAATGGTCGATCCAGCATTCCACACAACGGGTTCCCCGACCAGAACGAGATAGGCAAGTGTCCCATCGAGTCCGCATCTGCGTGGATCACGACGTCTCCCGCATATGGGCGACCGCAATATGTTCACATCATTCTACTTATACAGGACATGCATGTATCATTTCAAGAATCCGAGTGCTGCTTTGCGTATGCGTACTAAAGTGACAGACCAAGTCATTACATGGACCATTGCAGCACAGTTTTTATGGTACACTGACAAAAGTAAGAAAAAGACCACCAACCGGGAACAAGAAAAAGGACGTAAAGGACGTGCATAAATTGACCACGAATGTTTCGACAACACCCAAGGAAAGAAACCTCATCTCCTTCCATAGTGCCCGCCTTGACCGACTGGCGGTGGGGCCCAATGGTTGTGGGGCGCACCCGCGGTCGCCAGCCCACCCATAGCCTGGCCACCCTGCCCTCCGGGACCGCCGGGACCTCCGGGGTATGCATACCCTGGGGGAGGGATCATGTGGCTGCCATACATGCCTGCGTCCGTGGGACTGCCGGCGTGGTGCCCATGGTGCTGTCCATGGGACGCGTAGCCGCCCGTGGCAGAGGGGCCATACTGCGGCGACGAGGGAACCTGCGAGTGCTGCTGCTGTGGGCTCGTGGGCGAGCCGAGTGCGATTTGGGGGGGCGGGGGTGCCTGCGCAGGAGGCTGGTGCTGCGATGTCGTGGGGATGGAGAGGGGGGGAGGGATGGTGCTGTTGGGTGTTTGCGGGGAGCCGGGTCCGCCACGGGGTGCGGAAGTGCCACCGGCAGCGGAAGGTCGCCGACGGCGTTTGTCGCCTGCAGAAGCGGCACGGCCGTCGTCGTCTGGCTCGTCGTCGCCGTCTTCTTTGGTGGGGCCCTGGCCACCGACGGGTGGACCGGGGATGGAGAGACCGCCTGGCAGGTTCGCGGCGGCGCTTGCGCCAGGCATAGACATGCGAGGCATGGGTGCGCCGACGGGCATGGAGGGGGCCATGTTTCCGGGGGAGGAATTGAGACAGGCCTGGATGAGATTTTTGCCCTCGGGCTGGGTGACGAGGGGCTGGAGCTTGGCGGTGGTGAAGGTGTAGACGAGGCCGGTCTCGGACACGACGAGCAGGAGGACCTGGGTGCCGGTGAGGGTGGAGAGTTCGTATGCCTGGGGTGAGCCATTAGATAAGCGGTAGCGAGGGTGCGACCACGCGCATACCTTTTTCATTATGCCTGCGAAAGTGAAGCAGCGTTTTCAGACAAACTGCCAAAGGGCGAAAAGGAAGACGATCGCGTACCAGCTTTCCTTTTGGAGAATGTTATGTGACGTCTCGATTTATCCTGGATAAATTCGATCTTAATCTTCCGCCTTCCGGCTTTCTTGTCCTTTGGTTTCTCCTCCTCGTCATCGTCGTCGCCGCCGCTCTCTGCGGCGTCCTGGTCGGCTATGAAGCGGTCCTCGGCGACGCCGGGTTGCGGGAGGGCCTGCTGGGGGAGGTGGGACGGGTGGGGCTGCTGATTGGCCTGCTGGGGATCCGCGACGGCGGGGTTCGCCATGTCGAGGGCGGTTCGCTGGCGCTTGCGCATGGTGGGGGACGGGGCTGCGGGTGCGGGTGCGGCGGGGTCGTCCTGGCCGGCAAGGGAGGGCTGCTGGGGGTGGGCGTGGGCGTGGTGGGTGGCCGGGGACTTGGAGGGGGCGAACGAGTAGGCGGGTGCGGTGGTGGGGGGTGCAGAGGGGAGATGGCGATAGGACATGTAGCGGGCGCGGGCAGATGTGAGTGTGCTGTGCGCGACGACGAGCGCAGGAGACACTGACAGCGAGGATGCGTCCTTATTAGGAATCGCTGAAGTTGGAAGGAGGGGGAAAAAAGGGAGAGTGGCCCACGGCTCAGTTTGGACGATCAAAAAAAGACATCCCAATGTGTTTGTTTGTTTGGCTGTCGGAGTTCATCTCGGCCGTCAGGCACGCTCGGCAGCACCCGACGCAGCACGCTCCCACCCTAGCCCGATTTGGTCACGCCATGTCCTCATCACACAATATTTCCATTACACACGAGCAACGTGTTTTTTACTCCCGCGTCTCCACGGCGGCGGCGGCGCCGTCGCCCGCCCCCCGCGCTCCGGCCATGGCGCACCCAGGCGCACCGCGCACGCACGCCGCCAGCTCTGCGTCTGCCCGCGCGCAGCATATCAGCCAATTCAACCGTCCGGACACACGCTCCACGCACCGCTCGGCTCGCTCGTCGCTATTCGGCTCAGGTGCAGCCCGTCGCACGCCTCGTCGCGGCACACCCCCCCACCGGGAACCTCGTACGGGCACACCCGGACACCTCGATCGTGCGCAGTCAGCTGCGTCAGCACTCGTTGCACCGCGGCTTGCTTGAGGTCTGGCAGCGACACCGGAATGGAAGAACGTGACGTCAAAGAAACACAAGTGCCATCCACTCGCGATCGCAGCAGCGGATGTGCTGTGAGAGGGGAATCATACGGCGAATATTGAGGACCTTCATTCTGCAATTCAACCACCTATTCGACACCCGTCCATTGCCATCAGTACAGACACACCCTGCAGCATCCATTGCAACACACGGCAGAAACGCACCTGCGCCGACGATGATACTCCGCAATCACCGGCGGCTCGAGGCTCTTGCGACTCGGCGCTTGAATAGGAAACCTATCCAAATCAAAATGGAATCGGTCAAGCAAAAAGGAAATCACGTCAGGGGAAATCGCCTGTATCAGAAACGGGCAGATTCTGGCCACTTGCCTCTCCGGCCACCATCAAATCTGCGAGGCATGCCGTGGCAGAGGGGGTCTCAGCGTCAACACCACAGGACTGGCAGCAATCCACATACTGATAACGGACACACCTTCGTCATCGTCATCATCATCATCTGACTCCCCGTCGCGCGCGTGCCCTGCAACCCCCAGTTGTCAAATACCCCAAATACGCATCACCGGCATCATCGAAATCGAAATCCAAAAACAGATGTACGTGAAAAAATCAACAGTCGCATTACAAAACGGGGGGGGGGAAGGCAAGCAAAAAGAATTATATCAGCCGACTGTCGGACTGGCGGAGAACCGGGAGAGAGAACCAATGCTCGTTGTCTCTGATCCTAGTAGATTCCTCTGCACGTTCGTGCCGGGTCCCCCCATTCTCGGGGTGAAATCGCAAGGGTCTAAATGATAAGCAAAATGTATCAGCTGCAGATCATGGAGAACGCAGAAAACAAAGGAAAGGGCGACGGAAGGAACTCGTCAAATGAAAACCACGCCGTAACAAAGCGTTGCAAAAACCGGACGTCTACGGACCGTGCTCTTCAATTGCATTTGTAATAGCTCGTCGAGCCTCCGGATCCCCCAGTCTTGGAGACGTGGCCTCTTGTTTGATGGCCTCTGCACCTGCATTCACAGGTGCCAACTTGCCAGACATCTACATGTTCACTGAGTTTCTTCGACACACAAAAGCGCGCCAACACCTACTGCCGCCAGCTTCCGCGACCTCATCTCCTCTCTCTCAGCGATAAGCTGACGCATCTTCTTTATTTCCTCCTCCTTCTCCATAAGTGCCCATGGGACTGCACCAGTGGATGTCGACGTCCCACCATTTCCAGAAGACGACGTAATTGGAGGCGTCACTGTCGGTGCCGGCCGTGAAGGATGAGCCGTCGGAGAATACTCGCGACCGTCGCCATTGGCAGAATAGCCAAGCAACTTCCCATCCCCGTCCTCCTCACTGTCGCTCAGTTCAATAACGCATCGCCTCATACCGCTAACACCGGCGAAGCTCCCCGTCTTGCGTCTAAGAAGCTGAGAACCCCCATTAGCATAGCCAGTGAAGGAATGGCCGCCCCCCATATGACTACGCGAAGCCCCAGAACCAAAGTCAAAATCGACAAAATCAGCTGCAACAGGCCGCTTGGACCCGCGTCTGTAAGGATTACCTCCATCCGTATCGAGGCTCGCTTGCTTGTTCAGAACGGCCTGGTCAACCACCATATCCGGAGATGCCCTCGGTGCTGACGGCCTATCGCGACATTCCGTGTCTTTTAGCGGCTCCGACAACCCTGGCGCATGTGTCGTGGGTGAGCTGGCTCCGGTTCCTGTGGAGTCTGATGATGCAATCCGTGGCGAAGGCGAGCCCGGAGGGAAGGCGTCTTTTGGACTGTCCATAAGACGAGGGATAGGTTCATCGACATCCATGTTCTCAGGACCCCTCATTCTGGGGGTGCCAGGGTCGCCCTCCTCAGGGCTCGTTGGGCGGGCAGATTCAATGGTCTTCAAAAAGTCATCCACAAACTGAGTCGGGATGGTAACATATCCAAGATCTCTGTCCGACATATGATTACCGTGTCGGGTCCGTCGAGACGCAATGGCAGCTTTTCGCGCGAGTAACTCCTGGCGCCGCTGCTGCTCTATTGCGAATAGGGACAAATCCCCCCGAGATGGGGACGTTGGCTCTATTTTCACTTTCGGTGAGCGACTTGGTGACGACATGATACTGTCCGCTTGATCAGGCACGGAACGGTCGGCAAAAGAGCCTCCGCTAGACGGAGGAGGCATCGCAGCGGACAAAGAACGGTGCGACCGCGTTGATAAAGAGGGGGAAGCCGGTACCAATGCCAGCACCTCGGGTGTCGGGTAGGGTACAAGGTCACTGGTTTCTAAATTACTGGGAAGTCGCAGGTTGAGTTCGGTGAAGACGTAGTATACGATTTGGCGGCTAAGACCACAGTCTAGAAGGTAATCTGGAGGAACGCCCCAGCCTAGCAAATCTAAGACGATGTCCTTCGCTATGTCGTACTGTTCTTGTGTCACTGCATCAGAAAAGGTTAGTCACCGTCTGTAAGGAGCAAGACCAGCACGAACTGGTCAATCCTGGCCGGACATGGCTGGCATCAAGTCGATACGCAGGAGGTTCTGGCAAGTAGGATTCGTTACAAGGACGGAACCCGGCTGTTCGCAAGTGGTGTGTTGCTTCTGAGGGTGAGGCTGCATCCGATTCGCAAAGTAAGGATGGTGGAAATGAACCGGTGTCGTTCTTGCCCCTATCTGTGTGATGCTGCTGCTGCGTCGTCGGCATGCGCGGGGAAATTCTCGCAGGTGGTGTGGGCGTCCTCCGGTGGGACTGGGGTGCGGGTGACGTCTCGTTGTCACTTATTTCACCCTCCTCTCGTTGGCCGGGTTCCATGTCTGATGTCTGGTTCACCATGGATGCGCCAGATCGGCCTGGTTGAAGTTGCAGTGGTGGTGGTTTCGTGTCTGTTGAAGGTGGATGACTTGAGGCCGGCGTCGAATCCTCTTGACCATAGTCCAGTTGGAAGCTTGCTTCGAGGGCAGGACGTGGTAAAGATTCCATGGCGACTTTGCGTCGCTTTCTGGAAAGTAGAGCAGCAGCACGCAGCGAAGTCGTATCCATCAGGTCGCCTGACGTTGAAGATTCGGCTTGGGGTTGATGGCTCTCAGAGTCCATTTTCTCGCCAGTACAGGATGACCAGGAAAAACAAAATGTTCAACAGTGTACAGCCAGGTTAGGCTGGTCGAAACCAAGAAACGGGGTAGGGGGAGTAGATGTGGGGATGTTGAAGAGAAGATGTGGCGGTTGTGTTAACCCAAATTCAGTTGACGACGCACGGACCTCCAACCGTTGCCAAACCGAGAACGGGTATAATACATACAACATTTGAGCTACTAGTACATACTTACACACAGCAGGCTTTGACTTGAATGGACGTTCGCATCTACGACGAGATTCACAGGAATTTAAATGAGCTTCTTGCCTTGCACCCACATCCCAACACGGTTCCGAATATCACCCATGCACCACCACTTTTCGATCATATCCATCGTCATACCAGCATTCAGTGGCTGGTCGTCAAAGAAATCAAGTGCGCCAATTCCTGCTAACGCCTCGAAATCGTACACGGAGACTGGGGAAATCAGTAAACACTCCTGCCATCACAAGGCAGGCACATACTCTCTTGGGCATCAAATGGGGTGCCAACCTTGAACTCGCCCACATCCTTCAGACCCAGTGAGAGAGCGCCACCTCTAGTCGCAAGGTAGAGAGATTCCTTCCACGTAATAGCCAGCGAATCGTTCGTGGCCTGAGTTGTGGCATTACCTGAGACGCTGTCCATGAAATGTGCTCCCTGGCGCATCCTTGAGACAGCGACAGTATGTCTCATGCTGTTCATAATGTCTGTGCTGTAGCCCCCGGCTATATCGGTACCGAGTCCCACCATCACCCCGAGATCAAGAGCCTCTCGAAGTGGGAATGGCTTCTCCGAGAAATAGGCATTCGACAATGGACAGTGAGCAACGGCCGTTTTGCGTTCAGACAAGAGCGAGAATGAAGGAGGGTCCAGGAATGTACAGTGCGCTTGAACAGTACCTTCCCGCAAGAGGCCATGCTGGCATCCGATGATCAGTCAGAGGACGAACGAAGCAATCGATTTACCAACCTTGTCGAAAACCGCGATGTCGTCAATATGACGTTCATCTTTTACCCACTTCACCTCATCATAAGCCTCGGCCAAATGGCTCTGGGCTCGCACTCCCAGCTCTTCGCAGAGCTTGCCGAGTCCCTGAAGAAGTTCATCTGAACAAGTGGGGACGAACCTCGGGGTGATCACCGGTTCTACCAGGCGTTGCCAAGGCTGTAGGTTGGCGACAGCATTTCTGCACCTTTGAACGAAATCCCTGGCGTTCGCAAGCGAATCCGCTGCAGACGCTTCCCGGTAGGTTTCTCGTGAGGAGATATCCATGGACAACTTCCCCACAAAGGCTCGCACACCAGACCTTTGCATTGCATCTGCGAGGATAAGGCTGAATTCCTCTTAGTTCTGGAAAACAGTGAGAGCGAAAGGAGGTACTTGGATTCAGAATTGATAGTGCCAAATAAGAGGACAGCCCCAGTGCCAACCTCGATCAAACGCTGAGCAAGGCGAGTGTATACTGTCCTTGCGAGATCTGGTCGTGCATCAAGAGCTTCCTCTGCCTTGTACGCGTACTTGTCGAGCCACTGCATGACGGGTAGATCTAAACCTGTTCCTTGATACATGAACTGGGGTGCATGGAGGTGAAGATCACAGAAAGTAGGGATCAGGAAACTTCCTGGGGACAGCGTCCTGACAGACCCATTCTGCTTGATGTATTCGACTGCGTCGGCCTTTGTGGCTGGCGAGAGATGAGAAATGATGCCACGATCGTCAACAACTGTAGAGGTAGATGTCAACGATGGACAAGGGTGCAAATGGCTGCAATTACCTAGCAGATAGTCCCGGAGGACTTGTACGGTGCCCAGACTTGGACAGTGCACGAGGGTTCCGCGTACAGCAAATTCCATGTTGTCTACCGTCGTGCAAGCTGCGGCTGATGGGAGAGTTGATAGCGGCGAACAAGATGCATGATACCGCGTGAAAATTCAAACGGTCACCATTGGACCATCGCTGTGATCGCGAAGTTGGGACACTTGTCTGACTACACATTGAGGTAAACGTGACTGGTCAAACTGCACTTGGATAACTCGACCGCAGTTCATATACCCTGAATATTACATGCTTTGTTCTGTAGCCAGTCGATCGTCACGTCCTCCAGATGATCGTCAAAATCTCCAAACTTGTAATGCAAACGCTCATTCTTAACTAGAGCTACAGCATGCGAAGGGGATTCAGGGTGTATCAGGGTAACCCGGGAACCTGGTGTGAAAGCTGGGGGATCAAACAGTTGTTGTCGCCATGGGGTTGCGCCATCAGGCTGGGGGAGATATGGCTTTGCAATGCTAAGTACAAGATAGACAGGAAGCATGGATGTGACACCTACGATGAGTGCAGCTTTCCCTGATCCAAGGGTATCGCCATCGATCTGTTTTCCCTGTGAGATACAATACCAGTCAAGGAATCAAGGGTCAACTACCACAAATGCGATGGCATTATTGAATTGACTGCGAATTTGTTGTGCGACCCTCTCTCCAACTGGCGCGAGAGCTGTATCATCTAATCTTTCACTGGCTTGGTAGTACCCCACTAGAGAAAGATCGAGAGACTCTGCATGGCCTTTGGCCTGTGGCGTGACATTCAAGTGGGAAAAGTGTCTAGTTGTACAACTGGATGTACGCACGAGATCAAGGCCTATTTCCATCATGGGGCTCAGGCTTGTCCAATGGTGGAGGAGGGGAATGACATCTCGAATTTCCACAACGCCTGTGGATGTCAGCTTGCCAACCAGGACGCCATTGACCGGTTTGTGGGAATGCTTGGCGGCATGGAGGAAGATCTTGACATACGCGATGTGCGACAGCGAATACGACACCATCCCTTGTTTACCTTCCCCTAAACAGCTTTCAAAAGGCCCTGGACTATAGGACTCCTTGGAAGGGAATAAAAATGGACGACCACAGTCTTCGATGGATAATGACGTAGGAACTAGATATTTGTGGCTAACAACGGAGCCAAGGAAAAGTTGGACAAACTCGCCAGTGGAGAGAAAAGGCAGAACGGGGTCAAATGAGCCCTACTGTTACATAAGAAATAATAGACCCGTACACCATGACTCTCGACGGATACTCGTACCTCACCTCGTACGGGTGGTCTGGGAGGGGCACTGGTCTCCGAAATGGAGCCATAGACAAGCCTATTGCTATCCCTCAAAAGCGTAATCTTGCAGGAGTTGGCAAGGATCGCGATGAAGCATTCCCGTTCTGGGATCAGTGAGTAGTCCGACTATGTCTAATGATTTTGTTCATTCGTATCCGGTGTAGTTTGTTCACTGCTGCATCAAAAGCCATCACGATCAAAGTCACAAGTGATGAGGAGGAGCAAAGTGGAGTGGAGGTGGAGGTGGAGGTGTGTACTCTTTTTTTCACCTCGCGACACCAGTCGAGTAATCAACGCTCAGGTGCCATCCAAAGACCAGCTACTAGATCTGAAGCGAACCTGTACGGGAATCATCTCAAATCGAAGGCCAACTTCCGGAACACCAGTTTCTGGAGACCACCTAAATACTAGTTCCCAGCTCTCTCTCATCGCTGCCGCAAAACGTGAGGCCGTGAAGCGTGGCCTGTATTCTAGATTTTTTCGAGGGCCTGTTTTAGGCCCTGATATCGATTCAAGTACGAGCGTGACACCAACGACCTCTTCGTCACCTGCTACAGAGTCTAGCTCTCGGGAAGTGAAAAGGACACGACGGAAATCGAAGGACAGGGTCGAAACAAAGGAAGAGAGGAGAGAGCGGAAAAGACTAAAGAGAGAACGCAAAGAAGCGAAGGCTTTGGAGAAACCAGCTCAGCAGGAGGCATCCGAGTCTTGCCCAGAAGACTACGCCGATGAGGAGATTAGAAAATCTGCGATGACAAGGGAAAGACAACTGTCGGAACCTGGGGACTATCCTTCGCAAGCCCCCAAAAGGAGGTCCAAGGATCTGGCAACGGAAAGGGTACCTGGCAAGCCCAAGCGGAAGAAAGGTTCGGAGGAACGCACCACCGAGACGCACGACGATGACGATGGTTCCGTCTCACCAGATCTTAGCATCCCACTCGACTCGAAGACAAAGAAGGGTAAACGGAAACAAGCGACCCAAACTTCCAGGTCGGCCCTGCTGCAAACGTTGGAGGAAGATGAAGAGCGGATTTCAAGAATACCCGTTGTCCAATCTGGATTCTCCAGGTGAACGGGAACTTACCCTAAGTTACCATGTGGATCCCACTTGTCTCAGTCTCGGTCTAGGGACTAGCATGGGTAGGGTACCCGCCCGGGTTACCACCCACGAGTACGGTGTGGGTCGGGTGCTGTGGGTAATGGGTCAGTGGGGGTTTTCATCCGGGTGGGTACGGGCAGGTGTCGGCTTAGTCCGGGTCACCCGTGGTTTTCTGTGCTAGTAAGAATGTAGTTGAAACGTACTTTGTAGCATGTGCTCCGACTGGTTAAATTTGAGTGGATCAGTCATATCACGAACAAGACGTCCAAAAGGAAGAACCAGACCGAACCTAATAATTGGGGACTCATGATTACGACGAGTAATCTATTACACCATCTTGTACTTAGATGGACAATAGCTAGATGAAAAATGCTCTTCATTCAGTCACCCGTGGGTAATTCCACAGGTCAACACGTACCCGTGTACACCCATGATGCTGGTCACTATCTCGGTCTCGTATCCCATATCATTCCTACCATATCTCCGTAAATACGCGGGACAATCCACTTCATGATAAGTTCGTTCCATTTCATACATTATAGGTGTTGCTTGTCCGTTTGTAGGTTATGCAAGAGAAGACCAGCTGCAGCACGTTGGTTCCGAGTCTCGCGAAAAGCAAATTCAAACTGGTGACGCGCTCCAAGTTCGAAAGATGAAAGTCGTAAGCGAAGAGCACGTGAAGTATCTGATGTTGTCCGTACGAGGGGCCCAATAGTCCGATTGACAGATTTTCCAGAATTTGCGATCAAAAGCTGGTTTCTGGTAGTCGACTGCAAGCAAAGCAATGACTATTACAGCCATGACCGATCAGTATAAAGCTCCAGTGGCGGGGAAACCTTGGTGAAAAATAGTATACCGGGGCTTACCTCCTATTTGTTGGAGACCACCAAAACCACGATTATGCCATGGCACGGAAATATGTACTGAATCAAATAAGCGAAAATTTCTGGCAGGCCACGATCGTGAGGTTTTCAAAGCCCGATTCAGATTTTGGTAGTTGATATGTATTGTGTTCACTATGTGTTTTGGAGGGTTTTCAATCTCCGTTTGACTATCATATGACTAATCTTGTATTATGATTCTCTGTACTCAACAACATATATGTTATTGTGCAAGTCCATGATTAAGGATCGCATCCCATTTGGCTCTCGTACTGCGGTCCATTTCATCAAGGCGGTCGTCTTCGATGCGTAAGTATTCGCTCGGATGATGGGTGAATAACCGCTCGTCGAAATCTTGTAGTAGTCTGATGCTGTCTCTTCCTCGGCTTCGAGATAGTGCGACGTACGCATTGAAAGGCATTAGTTGGCCTGTCGGGGGCGTGCCGAGATCTATGATACAATAATTGATCGTTTGTGCTTGGGAACGATAGTCGGTGAAGGCGTATGCAGGTGTCACTGGAAGTTGTTGCCTGGTGACCGTGATTTTCTTCCCTCTAGCTGTCGTCACGCTAAATGTTTTGCTGAGAGGTGTGATTGGAAGCACTCCACTTTCCAAGCCTTCGAGCGCGTCCGCTTTGGTTCGTGCCATTCGCACGAGAACGTAGACGGGTGGGTATTGCAATTGGATCGTCTGTGATGGCTCCATGCTGATGTGTTCTCGCGCATCCAGCACGATGTCCACTATATGTCCACGAGCCCCATTGGCAACATCAAGATCCATGGAGACGTTGAACGTCACCATAACTTCCATTCCAATCGCGATGTCAACTTCATCTGCAAGCCCTGCACGTTCTCGTCGGTTTTTCCCCCGCCCTGTCTTAGGTTTGGCTGCAACTGCAAACCTTTCTTCCAGTGTTAACTTTCGTCCTTGAACAGTGTCCATCGCAGGACAGTTGATCAGCATTTGGCCATGTGCCTGTGTGCGCGCCTTCGCACACATGAGATTCCATTTCATGCGGACTGCATGTCTGGGAGTAACCAATAATGCATCACGCCAGGGTGCTGAGGAGAAGTCGGTGGGAGGGCATTCTTCGTGGGTTAACACCAGGCTGCGAAGCATAGATAGGTGATGTTCCGTGCAGTCCCCTCGTCGGATGTGCTGTAAGAGGTCTAACCACGGCTCGTCCGTCACTCGTACTTGCATTTTCAACCGCACCACCTCCTCGAATTGCTCGTACAATTTCCTTCCTAGCATATCTTTGTCTGTGTCTTTCTCGGGGTTGCAGGGCCAGTAAAGTGGTGCAGATGGTTTCGCAGCTACAGGCGGAAATTGGTGGAAATCGCCCACGAGAATGACATTCACTCCGCCAAACGGTTCGTCAGAAATGGTGCCGTCGTGTGCTTTGGCGTGGCTGACAATACTTGATAGCTTCGTGAACATTTCATGCGAGACCATGGAGATCTCATCTATGATCAGATATTGTTTGTCTGCCCAGTAAGCCTCCAGAGCTTTTATGGTCTGTGCTGATTGTTTACTTCCCTGCAACGGTAGCATTGCTATGCAGTGTAGAGTCTTGCCGCCAATGCCTGAGGCGGTGAGCCCTGTGTAGGCTGCCTTGACCAGCATGGTCTCTACGCCTCGGGCTACAAAATTTGCTGTGATGGTCTGGATCGTTTTCGATTTCCCGACTCCTGCCTCTCCAGGTATTATCATTCGCATTTGCTTAGGATGTCTGCCACTAATGTGTTGCCCCAGATGCCAGTCAATGATGTCGTATGCGCATCGTTGGTCCTCTAATAACTCGTTCGGGGTGGCTGCTGGAAGAGTGCTTGCTTCAGCTGCCAAGTCGGCGATGAGACATGTATGCGCTGTATCACTGTCAAACAATGTTTGGCCCAATTCAGTTATGTGTTGGTGGGCAGAGTTGGATGGTCTGGGTTGAAAATGATCAGGTGTGACGACGTTTTCTGTCACAGCGCGCATCCTCGTTAACCACTCGAATAACCGTGTCTCGTCATTTCCTGTGGCAAACCTGTAGCTGACCACAGATGGTGCAACGGTGTTGGGTGCTGAGGAAAAGAGCCCACATGCCTTCGCAATTTCTATCGCAAGGTTTGCGTGTGTCTCTTCTCTGGGAGACACTTGATCTCGTTGGAATTCGACGAGATCTTGTTCCGTGAGTGGTATGCATGTGTCCTCGACTAAGCTCCCTCCATCCCCGTCCTCCATATCCTCTCTTCTCACTTTGCGGGGTTCCTTGCCCACACGTTCAATATTTTGATCTGATCGACTCGTTTCACAGGCTGTTTTCGACTCGTAGTAGTATTGGATGCTGGCTATTATGCGCTTCTGCTCCCACGTCGCGTTCTCCCTGAAATGACTGAATGCTGCAGCCCAGGTTTCGCTGTCTGTTTTTAAATCCTGTTTGTGGTGCCAAGGTTTCAGGAGTGCCAGCATGCAGGCACAGTAAAAATCATGTGTGTTGCCTTCATCGGACCGTGGAAACCACGGTCCTGCTATCTGAGGCAATGTGTTATGGCCCTTGGCTTGGAAGACGCGACAGTGAGTGCTTGATTTCAGGTGGTCCTCCAAGTAGTGTGCTCGTGGGTGGGCTGGGCGGCCTCGCTTCATGGTCCCTTCTTCCTCACATGCTGTTTGTGCTTCAGGTTTATATGTTTCTTCCCAAGTATCTATGACGAATGCCAGCAGACAGCAATGCTCCATTGCTTTGCCCCGAAATACGTAATCTTGCAGTTGCGAGCACGTATACAGTTGCCCCTTCGCATTCGCCAACAGTGTGATCATTTCCTGTTCTGCCTGCAGACATCATTCAGTACAGATTTGCTTACGTTTTCCCTTCACTTACTGGCATGCCCTGCTCCTCACTGACCATGTCAGATGTGGGTTCTCTGCTCATGGTCTCACTGTATGCCATTCTGTATCATGCTTAATGGCCTACCTGCTTGAATGTGTGGACGCAGACCCACCTATCTTTTGCCCCTTCGATGATCGAAGGGAACATGCGTTTGATGGCACCAAAGAGCAGGTTAGTGTAAAGTGGGGCATAATTGTGTGATGTATATGTATCCCCATAACCCATCAAATAAGAGACTACTTGTGGTCCTGACAATTCCATTTCACGATTGATGATGTTGAGACACCGATATACCAACAGTCGGTTGCGTTCTCTGATGTCTTCATATCGGGGGTTGCTAATGTGATATGGCAATGCAGAGGCCATCAAAGCAGACAGGTTGTGGGTCTTTTTCTGCTTCTTGGTAGCATAAGCTGTAATGTAAAAGGCAACGTCTTTGGTGTCCGACCCATTTGTGTTGATTTTGATGTCGTTATTGCAACGCAAAGTGGTCAGTATCTGTCAGGATCGGTTCTCCTCGACGATCTTACTAGGAGGTCCAGGGATGCAAAGGACTAATGAGGAGGTAAGTCCAGACACTAGTAGGTGCTGGTTAGTGCGGACAATCAAGTCCGGGTCATATGGA